>WNFV01000110.1_pt1 | contig 91340 bp, 95 predicted proteins | sample 5400101 | NCBI WGS metagenome assembly WNFV01 (sample SAMN13153361, study PRJNA577476) | soil metagenome | isolation source: 115 cm soil or saprolite under grassland replicate 1 | place: USA:California | collected 2016-06-15
CGTGGTTCTACGTGGTGATCGGTCGCTAGACTTCGAGCCGAAAAAGAGGAAGGGGCTGACGTGCGCGAGAGCAACATCGTGATCCCGGTGACCGCGCTGCGGCGTGTCTTCATCGGGCTCGTCCTGATCATCCTGTTGCTCGCCGCCCTCATCGTCGCGCGCCAGAACCTCTGGCGCGTCGGGCTCGGGGATCTCGTCGCGCCCGGGATCGGCAGGCAGATCGACCACTACGGCTATCAGGCGGTCTTCCTCACCGGCGGCCAGGTCTTCTTCGGCCGGCTCGAGGTCGCGGGCGATGACTACTTCACCCTGAGCGACGTCTTCTATCTATCGACCGGCGACAGCGGGCAACCCAACCAGCTCATCAAGCGCGGGAACGAGTTGCATGGCCCGACCGAGCCGATGATCATCCCCGCGCGCGACGTCCTCTTCATCGAGAACCTGCGCGGCAATTCGGACGTCGTCACCGCGATCACGAAGTTCAAGTCCGGCCAGCTACCGGTAGCGACGCCCGCACCCGGTACCGTCGCGCCGGGCACCGCTCGGCCGAGCCCGAGCCCGACGCGCTGAACCGCGCGCTCCCGCGTCTTCGCAACGCGCTCGTCGCGGTCGTCGCGTTCGCGCTCGCCTTCGCGTTCGTGCAGTGGTGGGACTTCACCGTGCCCGCGGCGTTCCGCGCCGAATACCAGGCGGTCTTCCTGGTGAACGGACAGACCTACTTCGGCCGCTATTACGACCGCTTCGGTCCGTTCGTGAAGATCGAGGAGGCCTACTACATCCAAGAGACGGCGGACCCCGATCCGACGAAGCCGGCGCAAACGCGTCTCGTTCGTCGTGGCGGCGAGCTCCACGGCCCGCAGACCCGGATGCTCATCCCGCGCACGACGGTGCTGTTCGTCGAGGACCTGAGCGGCGCGTCGCCCATCGCCCAGTTCATGACGCAGGACCGGGTGAGGCGATGATGCGAACGCGGCGCGTTCCGCGCGCGCCGCGGATGCCGCGCACGCCGTGGTGGGCGCGCTTCATCGTCGCACCGGCGGTCCTGGGTCTGATGCTCTCCGCCAACGTCGATGCGACCGCGCTTCCACTGCTGTCCCCCGAGCGGATCACCGCGGTCCTCCTGCTCGATGGTCAGGCGTACTTCGGTCACCTCGACGATGGCGGCAGCGGCGGCGCGATCCGGCTCAGCGACGTGTACTACTTCCAGGACGCGCGTCAGAGCTCGACGAACCTTCCGCTCGGTCTGGTTAAGCGGGGCGGCGAGGCGCACCAGCCGGCCGAGGGCATGAGCATCAATCGCGACAAGGTCCTCGCCGTCGAGCGCCTTGCTCCGACATCAGCCGTCGTCGGCGCGATCACCGCGCAGCGAGGCCTGGGGAAGGACACCGTGGGCTGGCTCTTCGAGCGTCGCCTCGCCGCGGACCCGGCCGCACTGAACGCCCAGCGCCAGGCGGCCGAGAACGCGCTCGCACGGGGATTCGCGAATGGCGTCACTCAGCTGCGCAAGACCAATGAACTGAAGCTGCCGATCCCCACGACGGAGGCGAACGCCATCATCAACAAGGCCGTCGACGATCTGCGTGCCGTGCGTCGCGCGGCGCTCGGCGCGATCGCGACGTCGTACGGTTTCTCACCGTCCGACGCCGACGTGTACGTCCGCACCACCGAGTCCCGTCTCGACGCGCCGGCTCCGGGCAGCGGCGGGGTCCTCCTGGCGCCGGAGCTGTACGGCATCGTCGCGCGGGCCGACCAGCTGTACGGACAGGTCACGGACGACGCGATCCGTCGCATGACGCAGCGTCAGACTCCAACGCCGTCGCCCTCGCCTTCCCCCTCGCCGCGGCCGTAACGGATCGGTCGCAATCGACCGCCAAGCCGTTCGCAGGCGGGCAGTCGAGGAATCCCGCGCCCCGGGCGTCGGCTCGACCTTTTATGATGCGAGCGCTCCCGGGACATGGTGGATGCCGGGAAGGTCGCGCGCAGTGGGATGGGAGAGATTTCGAGCTTGCGAGTAGTCGCATCGCGCCGCGTTGCACTTGCCCTTGCCGGCGCCTTGCTCCTTTCATTCGTGACGCTCGCACGTCCGGCGTCCGCTGCTGCGCACCTTTCACCAAGCGCCGTGTCACCCAGCGTCACGACGTGCACGACGTTCCTGGAGGAGGGAACAGCAGGTAACCCGCAGCAGCTCGGGTACGCCTTCGGTCGCATCTGGATGACCGAGACGGCGGGCACCACCGGATATCTCGAGGGCCTCGATCCTCTTTCGCTCTCGATGCTGCAATTCGTTCTACCGGGACCAGACGCGTTCGACGGCAGTGGCATGGACGTTCCGCTCGGCGTCGTCGGCGGGCCAGACCTCCGCGTATGGTTCGTGGGCGGCTACGGTCAAGGCTACGCGCGCGTCGGACGCATCGATCCCGCGATCCCCGGTGGGGCGTACTCATTCATCAACCTGCCCACCGGGAGCGGACCGACGCACATCGTCTACGCGCCTCTCGACGGCGCGTTCTGGATCAGCGCATCCGGATCCGACTCGATCATCCGACTCACCCCATCAGGCGCATTCACCGTCTACCCGCTCACGCCCGGCACGCTGCCGTGGGGGATCACCGTCGGCGGCGACGGCGCGATCTGGTTCGCCGAGCGTGGCTCGGGAAAGATCGGTCGCATGCTCACGACTGGCGTGGTCACCGATGAGGTGAGCGTCGGAGGAGATCCGCGCAACATCGCGACGGGCAGCGGAGCGGTGTGGTTCACAAAGTTCGGCAGCGCGATGGTCGGCAAGGTCGACGTGCTCACGAAGGTCGCGACACAACTGCCGACGCCGACCGCGGCAAGTGGGCCCGATGGAGTGACGGTGGATCCGGCGGGCGCGGTCTGGTTCACCGAGTCGAGTGTCGGCAAGGTCGCGCGGATCGATCCCGGGACGTTCCCCGCGGGCGGATCGGTCACCGAGACGTCCATCACCGTCTCAACACCGCAGCCGGGCGCGATGGCCGCGCTGGCGGATGGGACCGTTTGGTTCACCGAGAACGCTCCGTTCATCGCGCACTTCAAGCCCGCGGGTGACGGGTCGGTCTTGCCGCTCCCGCCGGTGGTCGATCTATCGATCAGCGGCGCTACGACGACGGTCGGTCTGGACACGATCTACTCGACGAGCACGACGTTCGGCGTTAGCTCCACGAGCATCGCCTGCGTCAACTCGGTCTCCTACCGCTTCTATCTGACGGGAACGCCCGAGGCTTCGAAGCCCGCGTACACGACCATCACCGGCGCATCCGCGTCGTTCAACCTGCCGAGCAACGGCACGTGGTACATCGATTACTACGCGACCGGTCCCGGCGGGACGATCGCGGCGGTGACCGCGGGGCCGTTCATCGTGGACGACACCGCGTTCCCCGACCTCGTCCCGCCCGTGCTCACCGTGGCCGACGTGACCGTGACGGCGACCGGCCCGTTGACGCCGGTCACGCTCGCGGTGAGCGCCATCGACGCCGTCGACGGCGTCGTGCCGGTGTACTGCGCTCCAGCGTCGCCGTATCCGCCGGGCGTGACCCTCGTGACGTGTTCCGCGAGCGATGTGGCCGGCAACACCGCCACCAAGACGCTCACCGTCACGGTCGTCGTGCCTCCGCCGACGCTGACCGTGCCGACATCGGTGAGCGTCGTCGCGACGGCGACGCTCACGCCGGTGCCGATCCCGGCGACCGCGTCGAGCGTCGTGGACGGTGCGATCTTCCTGGTGACGTGCTCCGGTGCCGGACTCACGCCCGGCTCCGCGTTCACACCAGGGGTCGTGACGGTCTACGCCCCGTTCGGCGACAGCATCGCGACGTGCTCCATCAGCGACGCGCACGGCAACACGACGAGCCACGCCGTGGCGATCCACGTCGCCGCGCCACCGCCGACGATGACGCTCCCCGCCGACATGACCGTGACGACGTTCCGCACCGACGGCGCGATCGTCACATACACGGTGACCGCGGGCAGCATCGTGTACCCGTCGCTGACGGTCACCTGCGTGCCGCCGTCCGGCTCGCTCTTCCCGATCGGGACGACGGCCGTCAACTGCTCGGCCATCGATCCGGAGGGCAACGCCGTGAGCGGGACGTTCATGGTCACGGTGGTGCGCTCGCCCTGCCCGGACGTGATCGTGACGCTCTCGTCCAGCGGGACCGGTCTCGGATTGAATGGTGGTGCGAGCCTCACCGTGATCTGCGGCGGCGTCGTGGTGAATTCCACGAGCTCGAACGCGATCTCGCTCGGCGGCGGCGCGACGCTGGCGGCCGACTACATCCGCGTCAGCGGCGGCGTGAGGGCGCCCAGCGGCGCGATCACGCCGGCGCCGCAGACCGGGCAGACGCCGACCGCGGACCCGTACTTGGGTCTTCCCGCGCCGTCCACGACCGGGATGGAGATATTCACCAACATGAAGATCTCCAAGGGCGTCGCGACGCTGCGTCCGGGTGTGTACGACGGTGGCATCGAGATCAGCGGCGACAAGACCGACGTCACGATCATGCCCGGCACGTACTACCTGCGCGGCGGCGGCCTGAGGATCTCGGGGGGGACCGTACGTGGCACCGGCGTGTTCTTCTACAACACGCTCTCGACGCAGAAGAAACCGACCTGCGGTCCGATCGACCTGAGCGGAGAAGCCGCGGTGTCGCTCGAGGCCACGCGCATCGGTGATCGGGCCGGGCTCCTCGTTCACCAGGACGCCGGCTGCTCGACCAAGATCTCGCTCTCGGGCGGCAGCGCCATCCAGTCGCTGTTCGGGACCGTGTACGCGCCGAGCGCGCTGATCGAATTGACGGGTAAGGGGACGCTGCGGATCCAGCTGCGACTCATCGCGGATTCCGTTCGCCTCTCGGGCGGCGCGCGCGTGCTCATCGACCTGCGCTGAGCGCGCTCATCCTCGAGTCGTAGTACTCGCGGCCGAGCCGTCTCATACCGCACCCGGGCTACCATGCCGTCGGTAGAGGGGCATCTCTGGAGGGGTATGGGCAGCGTCGCGCGTCTCGTCCTCGTCGGCGTGCTCGCGCTCTCCGTCACCGGCTGCGGTGGCGGCGCGAAGAGCGAGGCGGATCAATCCTCGGACGCGCTCAACCGCGGGCTGAAAGCGCATACCGCCGGAAAGTACGACGAGGCACAGCTGGCGTACTTCGAGGCGCTCAGCCACGACGCGAAGAACAAGTTCGCCTTCTTCAACCTCGGCCAGATCGCGCAGACGCAGAAGCGCGATCAGTCGGCTGAGGCCTATTACCGCCTCGCGCTTGAGATCGACGCGCGTTTCGGCCCGGCGCTTTTCAACCTCGCGATCCTCCGCGCGAACGCCGGCGCGACCGCCGAGGCGATCGACCTCTACCGGCGCGCGGTGCAGGCGGACGCCAACGCGGCCGGCGCGTACTACAACCTCGCGCTCCTGCTCCGTCAGACGGGCGCGACCGCCGAGGCGAATCAGATGTTCCAGCGCGCGCAGCAGCTGGACCCCAAGCTCGTGCCGCCGACCCCGAGCGCGACGCCCGCGTCGACGACGGCCCCCGGACCCACCGTGCGGCCGAGCGCCACCCCGACGAGGTAAGCCGCGAGCCCGATCCGCGCCCGGATCGCCATCGGCGTCGTCGTCGTACTCGGCATCGCGCTGCGCGCGATCTTCCTTCCGGCGCAGGGCTACGGCGGCGATGTGCGGCTCTTCGCGGCGTGGGGTGAGCGCGTCGCGCAGCTCGGACCCGCCCGCTTTTACGCTCCCGGCTACTTCATCGATTACCCGCCCGCGCTGCTCTACCTGCTGTGGCCGATCGCGGCGCTCTTCGACGGCGAGGCGCTGCGGATCGCGCTCAAGTCGATCTCGATCCCGTTCGACGTGGCGATCTCGCTCTGTTGCGCGAGAGTGGTGTGGCACTCGGCCGGTCCGGCGCGCGCCGTGGTCGCCGCGGGTCTATGGTCCTTCGCGCCGGGCGCGGTGATCGCCGGTACGTACTGGGGCCAGGTCGACGCGGTCGGCACGCTGGTCATCCTTGGGGCGCTCGTCGCGGCGGGTACACGTCGCTGGGCGGTCGCCGGCGCGCTCGCGGGGCTCGCGAGCGTCCTCAAGTTCCAGCTGGGCGTCGCGCTGATCATCATCGTCGTCGCCGCCGCGGTCGAGGCCTACCGATCGCGCTCGTGGCGGCCGCTGGTGGCCCTACCCGTCGCGGCGGCGGTCGCGCTCGCTGTCGCGCTCCCGTTCCGCCAGGGCCCCTTCGAGCTCTGGTCGCTGCTTCGGTTCGCCGCGGACGAGTACGCGTACACGTCGCTCTACGCGTTCAACCTATGGTCGGTGGTGGTCGGCTTCTGGGAGCCGGATCGCGGCTACGTCGTCATCGGTGGCGTGCTCTTGGCCGCGGCGCTTGCCGCGTCATGCGTCCCCCTCTGGTGGCGACGCGATGTCGCCACGCTACTCGCGGCCGGCGCCTGCGCGACGCTGGCCTTCTACTTCCTGCCGACTCGCGCGCACGAGCGCTATCTGCTCCCGGCCGTCGCGCTGCTCGTGCCGTTCGCGGCGGCCCGCGGGCGCGTGCTGGTGCCGTACATCGCTCTCTCCATCGCCTACGCGTTCACGCTCTACTTCGCGCTCGTGCGCACCCTCGCGACCGACGTCCAGGCGCCGCGCTGGCTGGAAACGACCCTCTTCACCCGACCCGCGCAGATCGCGGTCGCCCTCGTCCTCATGGGCTGCGCCACGGCCTGCGCGGTCATGCTCGCGACCTCCGATCGCACGCTGGAGCGCGACCCGCTCGGCGTCGAAGAGCATGCGCGCCGCTGGGCGCGGCGCGCTCTGGCCGGGCTCGGCCTGATGCGGGAGCGCATCGCGGCGTGGATCGCGATCGAGCGCGCCCACGAGCGGCGCGTGCAGCGCGCGGCGCTCGCGGTCGTGCTCGTCGTGCCGATGGCGTTCAACGCGGTGACGCTCCTGCCCGAGGTCACGATCGCGCTGCCGAGCAACAACGACGACGCGAACCATTTCGCGTATGTGCAGCGCGCCGACGAGGCCCTGGCGAACGGGGAGGACCCATTCGACTTCTGGGCCCCGGAGATGGAGTTCGGCTTCCCGCCATTCGTGTACTACCAGCACCTTCCGCATCTGGCGGTGGTCGCGCTGCATCGCGTGACATTAGGGCTCGTTGATCTGCTGACGCTCTTCAACGTCGTGCGCTGGCTCCTGCTCGTCCTCCTGCCGCTGACCGTCGCGTGGTCGCTGCGGCGCATGGGGTTCGCCACGCCGGCAGCCGTGGCGGCCGGCGCGGCGGCCGGGCTGCTCTCCGGCGACGGCAGGTTCGGCCTCGAGTACGACAGCTTCGTGTGGCGCGGGTGGGGGATGTACACGCAACTGTGGGCCGCCCACCTCGCGTTCCTGTCGCTCGCCGCGGTGACCGATCTGATGCATCGCGGGCGCGGCCTCCTCTTCACGATCATCGCGCTGTCGGCGCTCGCGCTCTCGCATCTCATCTACGCGTACATGGCGGGCATCACCACGCTCGTCGTGCTGCTCGTCGGGATCTCACGCGCGAACGCACGCCAGCGACTGGCACGCCTCGCGGCGGTCGCGGCCGCCGTCGCGCTCGTCACGTCGTACATGTGGCTGCCCTTCCTGCAGTCGAAGGCGTACCTCAACGTGACGCAGCCGTACCTTCCGCGCTGGCGCTTCGACTCGTTCGGCATCGGCCCCATCCTGGGCTGGCTCGTGAGCGGCGACCTCCTCGATCACGGACGCCTTCCCGTGCTCACGCTCCTGCTGGGCGTCGGCATGGCGGTGGCGCTGCGCTGGCGCGATCGGCTCGCGCTCCTCGGGACCTCGCTGCTTATCGTGTGGCTCGTGCTCTGGTCGGGTCGCGCGACGCTCGGCCCGTTCGCGGATCTGCTTCCTTTCGGGTCCGGTCTTCACGTCCATCGCTTTGTCGGCGGCGTCCAGATCGCCGCGATCATCGTCATCGGGATGGGCGCCAGCGCGCTCTGGGTGGCGGCGCGCGCGGACGTTCGGGCGCGACGGGCGGTCATCGCGACCGCCCTATTCGTCGTGCTCCTGGTGCCGGCGATGGCCGAGCGCGCGTCCTACTACGCGCAGAACGCGACGTGGATGGAGCAGACGCGCGCGGCGATCGCGAGAGACGAGGGCGCGAACGAGCTGGCGCTGGCCGTCGCGCGGCTCCCGGTCGCGCGAACGTACGCCGGCCTGTCGAACGACTGGGGCAACTGGCTCGCCTTCGTGCCCTTCAACAGCGCGAAGTTCGCCGATCTCTTGAACTTCGACCGCGTGCCACGGGTGGCCAAGCCGTACGCAAGCCTGGCGCTCAACGCCGATCTCGCGTTCCACTTCGATGACAGCGATCCTGTGATGTATGACCTCTTCAACGCGCGCTACGCAGTGGGCGCGCTCGGCCAGCCGGTCTCGCCCTTCCTGAGACCGCTGCGGACATTCGGCCGGTACACGCTCTACGAGGCACCGACGAGCGGCTGGGTCACGTTCGCGGCGACCACGACCCGCGAATCCGCTTCGACCGACGAGCACCTCTTCTTCCGCATGCGCGACTGGCTGCTCAGCGACGCGCCCGGCTCGCGCAGCTTCGTGCGGTACGACTATCCCGCGGCGAACGATTCGGTCGGCGGTGCGCGAACGGCCTGGTGCGCGAACGGCCGCGTCTCGTACGAGCGAGCGCTGCGCGACAGCGTGGACGCGCTGATCGCCTGCGACGGTCCCGCGACGGTCGTGCTCAAGATCACCTACCACCCGAACTGGCGCGTCACCGTCGACGATCAGCCGGCCCGGACGTTCATGGTGTCGCCCGGCTTCATCGGGCTCGAGATGCCCGCGGGCCCGCACTTCATCACCGCGCGATACGAGTCCACCCCCATCAAGACGCCGCTCCTCCTGCTCGCTGCCCTCACCATCGTCGCGCTGGTCGTCTTCCGGCGGCGACTCGCGAAGGCCCGGTGGCTCGGTGACGATGCCTGAGCTTTCGATCGTCATGCCCGCGTTCAACGAGGCCGCGACGGTCGGCGGCGTCATACGCGGGCATCGCGATGTCGCGTCGCGCGTCGCGCGTGACTTCGAGATCATCGTGTGCGACGACGGAAGCACCGACGGCACCGGCGCCGCGCTCGCCGCGGCGAAGGGTGACGTTCCCGAGCTCGCCGTCGTCACGAATGAACGGAACCTCGGCATCCCCGCCACGATGCGTCGGCTCTACGGGCTCGCGCGCGGCGAGTGGATCTACTTCAACGCCGCCGATGGACAGGTCCCCGCAAGCGGCCTCGAACGTATGTGGGCGGCGCGCGAGGGCGCGGCGCTCGTCGTCGGCCGTCGAGTGCCGCGTCGCGATCCGCTCGGTCGCGTGCTCATCGCCGAGGTGTATTCGACGGCGCTGCGCGCGGCGTTCCGCCTGCCGGTGCACGACATCGACAGCGTGAAGCTCTATCGCGCGCCGACCTTCATTCGGTCCCATTCGGAGCCGGAGCAACTTCTTCGAGGCCGAGATCCTGATCGGCATCTGCCGTCGCGATCGCGTCGTGCGCGAGGTCGTGATCGAGCATCGCCCGCGGATCGCCGGTCGGGCGAAGGGCGTCACGCCGCGCGCGGCGCTGCTCGCCATCTACGAGCTCGGCTCGTTCATGCTCAATGACTTCACCCACGTGTGGCGGCGTTGAGCCGTCTGGTCGCTGAGCGCGCCGCCGTGATCGTGGCGTTCGTCGTGGCCATCGCCGTCCGCGTGCCCTCCCTGGACCTCCCGCTCATCGAGTGGCATGGATGGCGTCAGACCTGGACCGCCTATACCGCGCTCATCTACCACGAGCGCGGGATCGATCTGCTGCATCCGCAGCTGCCGATCTTCGGGCCGCCCTTCGAGGTCCCGATGGAGTTCCCGATCTTCCAGGCGCTCGCGGCGCTCGCGATGAGCGCCGGCGTCGCGCCGGACCTCGCGGTGCGCGTGACCTGTCTCGTGACGTTCGTCGCCGCCGCGGTGGTGCTCTGGGGCCTCGCGCGTCGCATCGCCGGCGCGGTCGCCGCCTTCGCCGCGCTCCTGTTCTTCCTCTTCATCCCCGAGAACCTGCTGTGGAGCAGAGCCGGGATGATCGAATACATCCCGATCGCCGGCGCGGCCGGCTTCCTCTGGGCGGGGATCGCGTGGCGTGAGGATCGCCGCTGGAGCCTCTACGCGGTCGCGATGATCGCGGGCATCGTCGGGATGCTCGCGAAACCGACGACGCCGATCTTCTGGACGCTTCCGCTCGTGCTCTGGCGCATCCCCGCCGAAGGTGAAGATCTCGGTGACTGGATCCGCGCCCGGCTCGATCCGCTGCTGATCGCGCTCTGCATCGTACCGACGCTCGTGGCGCTGGCGTGGACGGCGCATGCCGACGCGATCAAAGGTTCGCAGGAGGCCGCCGCCTTCATGACGTCGTCCGCCACGCGGCCGTTCTATTACGCGAGCCTGGATGAACGTCTCGATCCGGCGATCTGGACACGGACGTGGTCGTGGGTGTCCGGTTACGTCTTCGGCGCGTGGCTCATCCCGGTGCTCGCGCTCGGTCTGGTCGTGGCGCTGCGAGCTCGGCGTCCACTGTTCTGGGTCGGGCTCTGCCTTGCGGCGATCCTCCCCTTCGCGATCTTCTACGGCGGCTACTACAAGCATGACTACTACTGGGTGGCGGTCACACCCCAGGTCGCGACGATCTTCGGCCTGGGCGTCGCGTGGCTGGTCGCGCGCGCGCGCGGTCCCGTTGCGCGTCGTCGCCGCCGTCTCGATCCTGGTCGCGTTCGGGCTCTCGCTCGCGTCGGCACGCGAGTACTGGTCGCGCATGTACCCGACGCTCTCGGACTTCGAGCAGGTGCTCCCGCGCGCGCGCGAGCTCGCGTCGCTCAGCGGCCCCGACGACCTCGTCGCGGTGATCGGACGCGCGTACGACCCGGACCTCGCGTATTACGCGCGGCGGCGGACGCTCATGCTCGCGACCGAGAACGAGACCGGTCATCTGGTGTCGCGTCTGCCGCGCGACGGCTACCGCATCGTGTCGAGCTGGGATCCGACCGTGGATCGGATCTCGGTGCTCCGCGCGTGGCCCTGGTCTGGGTCGCTCGGTCCCCGGACGTACGCGGTCGGCGACAGCGCGGCCGAGCTCCGCGGCGCGCAGGTCGTGCGACCGACGACCCGGCGAGCATCGCGTCGGTCATTCGCGGGCGCGCGCCGATGCTCGCGCGATCGCTCCGCGTGCCCTGCGACGGCGCGAGCCACCCGGTGCCGGCGGGGGTCGGCGGCACCTGGCTCCAGCTGCAGGCCGACGGCTCAGCCCGGGTGACGGTGAACGCGCTCCTCGCGCCGCTCCCGGGGCGCGCGGTCATCGCGTTCACGCCGCAGGCGGTATATCGGAGCCGCGAGCGTCGCGCTCATGCGCAGCGGGACGCGGGAGATCGTCATCGAAGCCGTCTACGACGCGCCGCTGCCGTAGGGGATCGCCCTACTAGTTGGAGGGCGAGGCGCGGCGTCAGCGCCCCGCGTCGCGCTCCAAGAGAGCCCGTTTGTGCACGTAGAGCACGGCCTGCGTGCGGTCCGTGAGCTCGAGCTTGCTGAAGATGTTCGAGATGTGCGTCTTCACCGTGCGCTCGCTGATGCCGAGCTGCGCGCCGATCTCCTTGTTCGCGCGTCCGCTCGCGACGAGCTTGAGCACCTCGCGCTCCCGCGGCGTGAGATCGGCGTAGCCTTCGTCGTCGCCCAGCGGCGCGCCGGCGCGAAGTCGCCCGAACTCATCGAGCACGCGCCGCGCGACCGAGGGGTAGATGAGCGAGAAGCCGTCGGCGACCGTGCGGATCGCGTTGGTGAGCTGGTCGCCGCGGACCTCCTTGAGTAGGTATCCGGACGCGCCCGCGCGGATCGAGGCGAACACGAGATCGTCCTCGTCATAGTTCGTGAGCACGATCACGCGCGTCGAGGGCACGCTGTTGCGGATGCGGCGCGTGGCCGTGACGCCGTCCCAATCGCCCATCTTGATATCCATGAGGATCACATCCGGAAGAAGCTCCTGAGCCATCTCGAGAGCGGCGTGTCCGTCGCCAGCCTCGCCGATGACCTCGATGTCGGGCTCGCTCTCGAGGATCGTGCGTAGGCCGCTGCGCACGACGACGTGATCGTCGGCGATCAGCACGCGGAGCTTCGGCTGACTCAACGCCGCAAGAGCCTGTTGAAGAATCCGGCCCGGTCGCCCGTGTCCTCTTCCTCCGTCGCCGCCCGCTGGGGCACGCCGCGCTGCGCGGCAGGGGATCCCTCCGAAGCGTAGGGGAGCGTCGCGCGCACGATGGTCCCCCGTTCGGGTTCACTTCGGATCACGAGGTGGCCCCCCGCGGCCTCCGCCCGCTCGCGCATGCCCACGACACCGAAGTGCCCGGTCTGCTCCGCGCTGTCGATGACCTGATCGACGTCGAATCCTTTGCCGTCATCCTCGACGGTGACGGTCACCTCTTCGGGACCGTAGACGAGGGTGACCTTGGCCTGTCCCGCGCCCGAGTGCTGCGCGACGTTGCGGAGCGACTCGCCGACGATACGGATCACCGCGCGCTCGACGATCGGCGCGAGCGCGCGCTCCGATCCGCTCTCCTCCATATCGACCTTGAGACCGCTCTGGCGCCGGAGGTCGTCCACGAGGCGGCTGAGCGTGACGGGGAGGTTCAGGGCGCCGGTCTCGCTCTGCCGCAAGGCCGTCATGTACTGCCGCACGTCGGCGAGCGTCGCGCGTGCGTCGCGTGCCGTTTTCGCGAGCTGTGGGCGGAGGAGCGCGGCATCCTTCTCGAGCGCGCGCTGGCATCCCTCCAGCGCGAGCACGACGCCGGTCAGCTCCTGCGCCAGTCCGTCGTGGATCTCCTGCGCGATGCGACGGCGCTCGGTCGCGATCGCGCGATCGATGTCGCCCTCGCTCGAATGCTTCTGCAACATGCCGATGAGGTACTCCGACAGCAGGGCACCGAACGCGGCCTCGGCGTCGCTGTACGCGCCGCTCGCGCGTCCAAGCACGAGCACGCCGTACGCACCGATCGGCGCGAGGAGGAACGTCGCGCTGCCCGGCGCCGCCCAATCCGGCCGCGCGTCCGCGGGAGCGAACGACACGCGCGCGGTGCGCTTCTCTTGGAGCACGATCGCCAGGGTCGTGTCGGTCTCGGTGAGCGTGACCTCCGACGGCAGCACGGCGCCGTATCCGGTCGATGCGCGGAGGCGCAGCTTCATGCCGCGCAGCTCCCAGATCCCGACCGCGGAGTGGCGCATCGTCCCCGCGATCATCGCGGCGGCGCTGTCGAGATCGGCCTGCGCGTCGGTGCCAAGCGTGACGAAGCGCGACAGCTCGTAGAGGACGAGGGCGTGCTTGCGGTCCTCCTGCGCGCTCTGAAGCTCGTCCGCGAGCACCGCCGCGACCGCGACGTCCGCGGCCAGGGCCACGAGCGTGTCCAGCTGGGCCTGCCCGTACCGCGCGGGCTTCGTGCTGTGCCGCACCGAGACGACGCCCAGGTTCCGGTCGGCGGTGCGCAGCGGGACCACCATCGACTCGGTGATCGTCGGATCGTTGCCGCCCTCGACGCGTCCGGTGAGAAGGAGCGGCTGTCCGGTCTGCGCGACGCGGCCGCTGATGCCCTCGCCGATGCGCCGGCGCCGGCGCATCGCGTCGTCCGAGAGGCCGCGGGCGCTCCTGACCGACAGCTCTTTGCGCCCATCGAGCAGCATGATCGACACGGCGTCCGCACCGAATGTCTCGGCGAGCGTCGCGGTCGCGCGCTCGAAGAGCGCGTCGTTCGCACCTGAGGTGAGGGCGCGCTGGAGCTCGAGCGCCGCGCGCAGTCGCGTGTCCGCGTCGTACGCCTGCCGCTGCGCGCGCCACAGCATGTTGGTCCCCGCAAGATCGAGCGCGACGAGCTCGCCGCACGTCGTGAGCGCGGACAGCTCGTCGGTCGTGACCGCGCGGCCGGCGCTCGCGGCGACGAGCACGCCGATCACCTGATCCTTCCAGGGGATCGGCGCGACGGCGAGCGTGTCCGCCGTCCGGCCGTCGGCGAGAGCGATCGCCGCACTGATGCGCTCGGTGACGCGTTCGCGCATGACGCGCGCGAAGAACGGGATCGCAGCGCCGCTCGACCAGGTCGCGCCCGTGAAGTTGTGCGTGACGTAAGTGCCGAAGGCGTCGCGCTCCGGGAGCACGACGGCGAGCGCGTCGCTGCCGCACAGGCGCGCGAGCGCGGTAAGGCGCACGGGCCAGAGGTCGTCGGCGCGACTCATCCCGCTCATCCTGGAGGCAAGATACCCCGGCGCAGTGCCGCGCCGCCGCGTCCCGCGACCACCGCCCAGGCGACGAACACGAGCGTCCAGCCCGCGGCGACGAGCAGCTCGTCGAGACGCGCGCCGCGAAGCACCCGCGTTTCCAGCAGGAGCGCGGCCGCAAGCGCCGCGAACGCGACCGCATCGACCTGTCGCATGACCACGGCCAGCGTCGATAGCGGCAACAGGAAGAGCGCCGGCGCGAGATCGCTGTACCGCTCGAGGAGTGCGACCGTGATCGCGGCCGCCCAGAACTCGGCCATCGGACCGGCGAGCAGGGAAAGGCGGACGACGCGAAGGGACCGCGTCATCCGCGCGATCACCGCGGCGGCGCCGAAGAGCGTTCCCCCCACGAGGATCTTCAGGACCTCGTCGTCTTCGAGCAGGTCGAGTCGCGCGGCGGCCGCGGCGAGCGCGAGCAGCCCCAGCGCCAGGGTCCCACGCACGTTGCCCAGCAGCTCGAGCGCGCGCCCGATGGTCACCGCATGACGCTCCGGCGTGCGCGCAGCGCGAGGATCGCTGCCGCGAGCGCGCTGAGCGCGACGAGCGCACCGCCGGTCTCGAGCGCGAACGCGATGTCTCCGCGATCGCCGTACAGGAAGGGCGCCGAGGCGCGATCGAGGAACGCGAGCGCCGAGAGGCCCAGGGCGAGCCGCAGCGCCACGCGACCGCCACGCGCGGTGCCTCCCGCGACGCCGGCGATCGGGCCCGCAAGGACGAGGCCGGAGATCGTGCCGACGCCGAAGGCGATCGCGCCGATGAGGATCGCCGCGAGGATCAGCAGGAGCGCCGTCGCGGCGATCGCGAAGCGGTCGACCGCGTGGACGGGCTCGACGTCGCGGGGCAGCTGGGCACGCTCGGCCTGATCCAGCTCCGCCGCGACGAGCTCCGCGGCGCGCGTCATCGGAGCCGCGTCGGCCGGCGTAAAGGGGGGCTGGGCGCGCAGGGCGACGAGCGCCTTCGCGTCTTTGGACGCCTTGATCGGCACCGCCACCATCGACGTCGCCGACCGCCCGCCGGCCAGCGCGATCGCGGACACCGTGCCGCCGGCCGCGACCTGCTGGTCGAGCGCGCGGCGGACGACCGCCGATGCGTCGGCGTGCAGCCATTCGTCGGCCGATGCGAGGCCGTGGGCGGCGAGCACCCGCACGCCAGGCGCGAGACGGACGGCGATGACGAGCGCGTCGGATCTGACCAGCTGCGCGAGTGCGGCGAGCCGCCGCGGCCACGGATCTTCTATGAGCCCAGCAGCCCTCGGTTGTGCACGTACATCGCGGCCTCGGTGCGGTCCGAGATCTCGAGCTTGCTGAAGATGTTGGAGATGTGCGTCTTCACCGTCCGCTCGCTGATGCCGAGCATCGCGCCGATCTCCTTGTTCGGACGCCCGCCGGCCACCAGCTTCAGCACCTCGCGCTCACGCGGTGTGAGCTGCGCCATCTGCTCGGCGCCGGACTTCTTCGGCCGGCCGAACTCGTCGAGCACGCGTCGCGCGACGGAGGGATAGATCAGCGAGAAGCCGTCGGCGACGGTGCGGATCGCGTTGGTGAGCTGGTGGGCGCTGACCTCCTTGAGCAGATACCCGGATGCGCCCGCACGTATCGAAGAGAAGACCAGCTCGTCCTCGTCGTAGCTGGTAAGTACGACCACGCGCGCGGAAGGGACGACGGCGCGGATGCGGCGCGTCGCGGTGATGCCGTCGGAGGCGCCCATGCGGATGTCCATGAGGATCACGTCGGGGAGGAGGTCCTGCGCGAGCGTCAGCGCCTCGTCGCCATCGCTCGCCTCCCCGACCACCTCGAAGTCCGACTCGCTCTCGAGGATCGAGCGCAGACCGTTGCGCACGACGGCGTGGTCTTCCGCGATGAGCACGCGGATCGTCTGACGTTCGCTCATCGTCTGCGGAAGAGGCCGAGCAGGCCGGCGCGCCCTGTGGCGTCGACGCGTTCGGTGTCCTCGATCGCCGGCTGCGGTTCCACGTCCTCGATGGTGCCACCGGGACGGTCGAACGGGATCGTCGCGTGCACCACCGTGCCGTGTCCCGGCTCGCTGCGGATGAGGACCTGACCGCCCAGGCCCTCCCCACGTTCGCGCATACCCAGGATGCCGAAATGACCCTCCGACTCGGCATGGGCGAGGACCTTCTCGACGTCGAAGCCCTTACCGTCGTCCTGCACGATCGCTACAAGACGATCGGGCCGGTATTCGACGCTCACCTTCGCGCGAGACGCGCCCGAGTGCTGCGAGACGTTGCGCAGCGCCTCGCCGATGATGCGCAGCAGCGCGCGTTCCGCCGGCCGATCCGTCTCGGCACGGAGACCCGACTCGTCCACCTCGACCTCGAGGCCCGTTTGTCGCCGCAGGTCCTCGACCAGTCGGGCGAGGAGCACCGGCAGGTCCACGGCTTCGGTGCCGGAGGCCTGCCGGAGGGCGGCCATGTAGCGGCGGACCTCGAGCAGCGTGCCGCGCGCGTCGCTGACCGATCGCGCGAGCTGCTTGGCCGCCAGCGCGCTGTCCTTTCCGATCGCGCGGTGTGCGGACTCGAGACCGAGCACGAGGCCGGTGAGCTCCTGCGCGAGACCGTCGTGCAGCTCTTGCGCGAAACGGCGTCGCTCCTCCGCGACCGTTCCCTCGCGATCCGCTCCCGTGCCGGTCGCCACCGCGGGCGCCTCGCGTGGTCGCAGCAACGCGGCGAGGAAGTCCGCGACGACGAGGGCGAAGTCGGCCTCGGCCCGCGAGTGCTCGCGCGCCGCCCGGCCCATGACCAGAGCGCCGACGTCGCGCATCGGCGCGATGAGAAAGTGCGTCGCTCCGTACGCGGCCCAGTCGGGCCGTTCCTCCACCGCGCCGAAGCTCGCGCGTGCGGTCTCGCCTCCGCCGATGACCCTGTGCATCGTCGGGTCGAGCGCCTCGAGCGGAACGTCGTGGGGCAGGACCCCGCCATATCCCTGCGACGCGCGCAAGCGCAGCGTCCCGGAGTCCTTGATCCATAGACCGACCGCGTCCTGTCGCAGCGCGTCGCAGAGCATCGCGGCCGCGCTCTCGAGGTCGGCGGCCGGATCAGCGCCGAGCGCGAAACGGGCGAGCTCGTACAGCAGGATCGCCTGCGCCCGATCGTCATTCGCGCGCTCCAGCTCCTGCGCGGTCGCGAGCGCGCCGGCAATGTCGGACGCCATGCTTGTCAGCTCGTTCAGGTCGTTGTCGTCGTACCGCGGCGGTCCCTCGCGGTGCTTCACGTTGACGACGCCGATCGTCCGACCGCCCGTGCGCAGCGGCGCGACGAGCGACTCACCGATGGTCGGATCACTGCCGCCGCGCACCGGTCCTTCGAGGCGCACGGCCTGGCCGGTGCGCGCGACGGTGCCCGAGATGCCCTCGCCGATCTTCTTGCGGTCGCGGCGCGCCAGGTCGGAAAGTCCGGTCGCCGCGCGTACCGAAAGCTCGCCGGACTCGTCGGCAAGCATGATCGATACGCCGTCCGCGCGGAACAGCTGCGCCAGGCGCGCGATCGCTTTTTCGAGCAGCCGCTGCGGGCCGCTCGCCGCCTCACGCTGGAGCTCGCGATTGGTCTCCGCGCTCCCGCGCTGCGCGAGCGCCTCCGCGAGCTCGAGGGCGACGAGCTCCGCCACGCGAGCGAGCGCGGTCAGGTCCTCCGCTGCGGGAGCGGGACCGACCTTCAGGCCGACCAGCGCGGCGGCGCGCTGCGTCTTCCACGCGACCGGCGCGGCGAGGACTCCGTCCGCGACACGGCCGTCGGCGAGCGGCTGCGCCGCCGACATCGTGCGCGGAATGCTGTCGGACGGCTCGAGGATCATCGCGAGCGAGAGCCAGTCGATGTCCGCGGGCACGTTGTGCGCGGCGTACGTCAGATAGCCGCGTTCGCCCGCGACGACCACCGCGAGCGCATCGACGCGGGCAAGTCGGCAGAGGTACGACATACGTGCGGCCCAGAAGGTCGCGTCGAGAAGCGGCGACTCGCCCATCGTGCGCCTATTCAGGCGATCGACGCGTCGCCTTCGAGCCGCAGTTCCAGGATGTTGCGCGAGGCTGAGATCGGTCGAAGCGCGGGCTGACCGAGGCTGCGCAGGGCGTCCGCGAACTGGTCGAGTGTCATCGCGTTCCGCAGACCGACGGAGAGCGTCGCGACGCCACCGCGGAAGTCACGGACGTACAGCGAGCGCACCGGCTGCAGGGTCTGGATGCGCCGCTCGATCTCCACGAGGCGCGCGAACGATCCGACGGGGGAGAGCACCATCTGAATGTCGGACACCGGGCCCGCGGGCTCCTCCCTCTCAGGGGCCATTTCCGTGTCTTCGACGGTCGCCGGCGTCTCCGGCGCTGGCCGCTCGACCGCGTACAGGGGAGGCCGCGGCGCTGGCCGCTCCTCGGCGGCCGGCCACATCGGCTCCGCGCCGGCGGCGGGCGGCGCTGGCGTCGGTGCCACGGCGGCCGGTGCGGGCGGCGGCGCGGGCTTGGGCTCCACCGCGGCCTGCGTCTCAGCCTCCGGCGCCCTGATCGGAACCTCGGGCGTCGGCGCGGCGGCGACGGGCGCAGGTGCGGGCGCCCTTTCGGCGACTTCCGGCGCGGGCGCCGCTTCCGGCGCGGACACCGCATCCGACGCGCGCGCGCGCACCGGTTCGGGCGCTTGCGTTGGGCGCTCCTCGCGCACGAGGTCCTCGACGATGCCCTTGAACATCGAGCGCAGCGCCTCGGTCGCAAGGGAGCGGAGCTCCGAGGACGACGACGCGTCCGCGCTCTCGGTCGTCGGGCCGCGCCGCGGCGCGACGGCGGCGATCCCGCCTCGACGCGTGTGTGCCACCTCCTCCATGAGCGCGTCGCGCTCGTCGCGCAGGCGCTCGACCTCCTTCAAAAGGAGGCGACGCTCCTCGCGCGCCTGCTCGAGGATCTGGTTGGCGGTGGATTCCGCCCGCTCCCGGATCTGGTACGCGGCGCGCAGCGCTCCGGAGACGGCGTCCTGGATCGTGGCGTCGAACTCTTCGTAGACGGCAAGCCGCTTCTGGGCGGCCTCGAGCTCGGCCTGGATGTCGTTGACGCGCTTCGACAGCTCGCCGACACGCTCGGAGAGCGCACCGATCACGTCGTCGGAAGCGTTGACGCGGTTGTCGGGCACGGTCGTCCCCGGCCTTTCTTCCACCCAGCTCCCCCCGCGCGCGACCGCAAGCGTACACAATCGGAGCAATGGAGGGATAGCCTCAGGTCGTGGCAAAGAAGGACAAGGACAAAAAGCAGCAGCCCGAGCCGGAGCCGCCCGTCGACCTCGCGTCCCGCATCGGCTCCCGCTCCGACAGCCCGCCGCCGACCCCAGCTCCTCCGCCGCCGCCCGATCCCGAGAGGCTGCGGCCCGCGCGTCACGACGCTCCGCTGCCGCCGCGGCGCAGCGAGGGGCGGCAGACCAACGTCGGCGCAAGCGAGCCGTACATGCCCCCGCGGGCCGCGGACCAAAGCGTGGAGGAGCACACCGCGGCCATCCCTTCGCCGCGGTTACCCCCCGGCCCGGGCGAGAGCGACCTCGTCGTCACTCCGCTGCCAACACCCGACGACTGGCATCGCTTCGAGCTCGCGCTCCGCAGCGTTCGTGGCGTCGGACTGCTCCGGACGGAGTACTACCGGCACGGGGTGCTGAAGGTGCGCGTCAGCTTCAGCGGCAGCGAACGCCTGGCGCAGCTGCTGCGAGGCGGCGTGCCCGGCTACCGCGTCCGGGTGATCGGCGAGGACCGCAGCACGCTGCAGATCCTGGTCGCCTCGGAAAGCGAAGAGCGCCGCCCGGGCTGAATACATGCATAACGGCTAGGCTCGATCGGTGACCAACGACCTCGAAGCGCGTGCCCGCGCCGTCCTTTCGCCCGTGCTCGGCCACTACACCTGGGTGCCGCTCGAGCGCGGCGAAGGCAGCTGGCTCGTCACGAAGACCGGACGCCGCATCCTCGACCTCACCTGCGGCATCGCCGTCACGCCGGTGGGTCACGCGCATCCCAAAGTGGTAGCGGCGGTGACCGAGCAGGCCTCGAAGCTCATGCATATCTCGACGGGCGTCGCGAGCTACGAGTCGAACATCGCGCTGGCGGAGCTGTTGCGCGACATCGTGCCTTCCGGTCTCGACACGTTCTTCTTCGGCAACTCCGGAGCGGAGGCGGTCGAGGGCGGCATCAAGCTCGCGCGCTCGGCGACGGGGCGTCAGGCGATCATCGCGTTCCGCGGCCAGTTCCATGGACGGACGACCGGGGCGGCGACGCTCACGACGTCGAAGGCGGCGTACCGCAGAGGCATCGGCGCGCTTTTGCCCGAGGTGTACGTCGCGCCGTTCCCGTATCCGCTCGCGTGCCCGATCACGCCGGCCCACGACGCGGCAGCGTGCGAAGAGCACTGCCTCGCGGAGCTCGCGGCGATGCTCGAGCACGAGGTACCGCCGGAGAACGTGGCCGCGATCCTCATCGAGCCGGTGCTCGGGGAAGGCGGTTACGTCGCCGCGCCCGCGACGTTCGTGCGCAAGCTGCGCGAGATCGCGACGAACATCGGTGCGCTGCTCATCGTCGATGAGATCCAGACCGGATTCGGCCGCACCGGTGCCTGGTTCGCGTCGCAGAAGATGGGCGTCCAGCCCGACATCCTGCTGCTGGCCAAGGCACTCGGCGGCGGGCTCCCGCTCGGCGCGGTCGTCGCCCCGCGGGCGATCCACGAGAAGTGGCGCACCGGGACGCACGGCTCCACGTTCGGCGGGAACCCGGTCTCGTGCGCAGCGGGCCGGGCGACGATCGAGATCATCCGTGACGAGGGCCTCGTGCAACGCGCGGAACGCCTCGGCTCGGTCATGCGCGAGGAGCTCGCGCCGCTCGCGCGCAACACGCGAGTGCGCGAGATCCGCTCCTTCGGCGCGATGGTCGCGGTGGAGTTCGACGAGCCCGCCGCGTCGAAGGCCGCGATCGCTGGTGCGCTCGAGCGGGATGTCCTCCTGATCACGTGCGGCTTCCACGATCAGGTGGTGCGCTTCATTCCTCCACTCAACATCGACGAGAACGATCTGCGGCGCGGGGTCCGCGCCTTGATCGACGCGACGACCGGCGCAAAGGTCGCGACCCTCGCCTAATAGCCCGGGGCGTCGCATCCACTCTCGGTAGCGGTCAACACGGCGGTCGCGCGTCCCAAGTCCGTCTTACGCGCCGGTCTTGACACGCCCTCCGGCGCAGGCGTAGCGTTCGCTCCCCCAAGGGCTTGGGGTGACCGGGCGGGGCACCACAAGCGGTTGGGGGATGAGAGAAGGAGGGGCCAGCATGACGGGCCGTGAGCGCGCTTCCGTTGCCCACACCAGGTCGGGAGTGCTTCTCCTTCTCCTAACCGCACCGCGGCCGTTCCAGGCCGTTTTCGCCGGCCGCGACGTAGCCCCGGCTCGCTAAGGGGGGTCCACCATGGCAATCGCAGAGCTTCCGCGTCAGTCCGTCTCCGTCGAGGGGCCGCGTTCGGGCCTCCGTCTGGAGCGCTACTTCACCCACGAGGGCGTCCACCCGTACGACGAAGTTGAGTGGGAGCGCCGCGACGCGGCGATCGCTGGCGAGGCCGGCAACGTCTTCGAGCAGAAGGGCGTCGAGGTCCCGAGGTTCTGGTCGGCGACGGCCACCAACGTCGTTGCGTCGAAGTACTTCCGCGGCAAGCTGACCTCTCCCGATCGCGAGTGGAGCGTCAAGCAGATGGTCGACCGTGTGGTCGACACGATCACCCGCGCCGGGCTGGACGGCGGCTACTTCGCCACCGAGCGCGACGCGGAGATCTTCAACCACGAGTTGAAGTACCTCATGGTCCATCAGCACGCGTCATTCAACTCGCCGGTGTGGTTCAACATCGGCGTCGCGGGCGTCGCCCAACAGGCGTCGGCGTGCTTCATCCTCTCCGTCGACGACGACATGCACGCGATCCTCGACTGGTTCAAGAACGAGGGGATCATCTTCAAGGGCGGGTCCGGGTCCGGCATCAACGTGTCGAAGATCCGCTCAAGCAGAGAGCAGCTGTCAGGCGGAGGATACGCGTCCGGCCCGGTCTCTTTCATGCGCGGCGCCGACTCCGTCGCGGGGTCCATCAAGTCCGGTGGCACGACGCGTCGCGCCGCGAAGATGGTCGTGCTCGATTCGGACCACCCCGATGTGCGCGAGTTCATCTGGTGCAAGGCGAAGGAAGAGAAGAAAGCCTGGGCGCTGGGTGAGGCCGGCTACGACATGAGCCTCAACGGCGACGCATGGCAATCGATTCAGTTCCAGAACGCCAATAACTCCGTCCGCGCGACAGACGAGTTCATGAAGCGGGCGATCGCCGGCGAGTCCTGGGATCTCACCGCCCGCGTCGACGGGGCCGTGCTGGAGACCGCGAACGCGCGCGATCTTCTGCACGAGATCGCAGAGGCAGCCTGGCAATGCGGCGACCCTGGGATGCAATTCGACACGACGATCAACGACTGGCACACGAATCCCGTGTCGGGCCGCATAAATGGATCTAACCCGTGCTCAGAATATATGAGCATCGACGACTCAGCGTGCAACCTCGCGTCGCTCAATCTCATGCGCTTCCTCCATGTCGATGGCGAGTTCGACGCGATGCGTTTCGCGCGGGCGGTCGATGTCGTATTCACCGCGCAGGAGATCCTGGTCGGCTACTCCGACTACCCGACGCCGGCGATCACCGCGAACGCCAAGAGCCATCGCCAGCTCGGCCTCGGCTACGCGAACCTCGGCGCGCTGCTCATGCACCGGGGGCTTGCCTACGACAGCAGCGAGGGTCGCGCGTATGCCGCCTCGATCACCGCGCTCCTCACCGGCGAGGCGTACGCGCAGTCCGCGCGCATGGCAGCAGCGGTCGGACCGTACGAGGCGTACCCCAAGAACAAGAGCGCGCACGACCGCGTCATCGAGAAGCACCGCGCCGCGGCCTACCGGATCGCCGACGACCTGGTTCCGCCATCGCTTCTTTCAGCGGCGCGTCAGGCGTGGGACGACGCCTCGGCACTCGGTAAACAACATGGATACAGGAACGCGCAGGCCAGTGTTTTGGCGCCGACAGGAACTATCAGTTTCATGCTTGATTGCGACACGACCGGTGTCGAGCCGGACATCGCTCTCGTGAAGTACAAGCGTCTGGTCGGTGGCGGGATGTTGAAGCTCGTCAACGGCACCGTGCCCGCGGCGCTGCGCCGCCTCGGCTACACCGGCACCGGCGCCGCCGCGATCACCGCGTACATCGAGCAGCAGGGCACGATCGAGGGCGCGCCCGGCCTCAAGGACGATCACCTGGCGGTGTTCGACTGCGCTTTCAAGCCGCAGAACGGCACCCGGTCGATCAGCCACATGGGCCACATCAAGATGATGGGCGCCGTCCAGCCGATGATCTCGGGTGCGATAAGCAAGACGGTCAATCTCCCCGAGACGGCGACGGTCGACGACGTCGTGGATGCGTACGTCGAATCGTGGAAGCACGGCCTGAAGGCGATCGCGGTCTACCGCGACGGCAGCAAGAAGGTCCAGCCGGTCTCGACGAACGCCGACGCGAGCAATTCCAAGAAGAAGACCGAGGGCTCCGTTCAGCTGGTCGAGAAGATCGTCGAAGTGAACCGTCCGCAGCGCCGCCGCCTGCCGGACACGCGCGCGTCGCTCACGCACAAGTTCTCCATCGAGGGCCACGAGGGGTACATCACCGTCGGACTGTTCGAGGACGGCACGCCCGGCGAGCTGTTCGTCACGATGGCGAAGGAGGGCTCGACGCTGTCCGGGATGATGGACGCCTTCGCCACGAGCGTGTCGCTGCTCTTCCAGTACGGGGTACCGCTGGCGCATATGGTCGACAAATTCGGGCACATGCGCTTCGAGCCGTCGGGCTGGACGGGCAACCCCGAGATCGGCATGGCGAAGTCGATCGTCGACTACGTCTTCCGCTGGCTGGGACACCGGTTCCTTTCCGCCGAAGAGAAGAGCTACCTCGGTCTCGTGCGCACCAGCGAGATCGCGGACACCACCGCGCAGATGGAACTGCTCGCCAAGGTGCTTCCCACGATCACTCCACTCGAGACGAACGCGCCGGTGGCGCGTCCGTCGGCACCCGCGTCGAACGGCCCAGGCGCGATGCGCCTGAATTCAACGCCGGACGCGCCGCCCTGTCCGCGCTGTGGCTGGCTGACCGTGCGCAACGGCACCTGCCACAAGTGCGAGAACTGCGGCGAAACGACGGGGTGCTCATAACTCCCTAGACAGGCACTGGCCAGCCCGCCCGCTGGCCGGACCGCCTCGATGGCCCGGCACTCCCTGCTCCCCTGGGGTGCCGGGCCTTCTTTTTGCCCCTTTCTTGTCTGGTTCAGGGATTGCTATGTACGAGTTCCGACGTGACAAATCGGACGCTGACCGCACGGAACGCTGCGAGGCTTTCGTTCGTCACACCTGTGGGGAGACAGAATGAGCAGCGCGGCGCTGGTGCGCCGTGGTGTGTCGGAGGTGGCGCGGCGACATGGCGGTGATCGCTAGGCAAGCGCAGCGTGGCGCGCGCCGGCGCACGCTTTCGTTCGGATTCGCGGTCGTGCCGCTCGCGATCGTGTGTGTCGCGCTCGCGATCGCCTTCGCGGCCGATCAGGCCTACGCGGCACGCGCGCTCCCGGGTCTGACGGTCGGTGGGGTTGGCGTGGGCTCGCTCGATCGCGTGGCGGTGCATCAGCGGCTCGAGGGCGAGCTCGCGGGTACCTGGGCCGACCGCGCCGTGGTCGCTTCGTACGAAGGCAGGACGTGGAGCGTGACCAACGCGCAGCTCGGCGTCGCGCCGGACCTCGAGGATGCCACCGCAGCCGCGCTGGCGTACGGCAAGTCCGGGTCGCTGTGGGCACGCGCCGAAGCGTGGCTGGACGCGCTCCGTGGTGAGGCCCGCGTACCGTTCACGCTGCGGGCTCGGGGTGACGCGCTGGATCGGTGGGTGAGCGGGGTCGCCAGCGCCGTCGACCGGTCAGCCGTTTCCGGCGAGCTAACGCTTACCGCGCGCGGTCTGTCCGCCGCTGAGCCCGTTATTGGTCGCGCACTCGACCGGTCGGCGACCTCGGCCGCGCTCCTTGCGGCGGACTCCTTGAACGACCGCGAGATCGCGCTGGTCGTGCGGGCGATGTACCCGGCCGTCGACGAGTCGGGCTTTCGCGACGCGTACGAGCGCGCGCGTGCGGTCGTCACCCCGCTCGAGGTCGCGGTCGAAGAGCGGCGCGTCAACGAGGATTCCCAAGGTCTCGCCGCACTGCTCTCGATCGAGCGGGTCACGGCGCGGCCGGGCGACCTCCCCGCGCTTCCGGCCGACGCCATCGCGCCGACACAGCGGTTCCGCTACGTCACGACGATGGATGAGGCACGCGTGCGTGACTGGGTCGACGCGCTCGCGGTGAAGCTCGATCGTCCCGCGAAGAACGCGCGCTTCACGGTGAGCAAGGAAACCGGTCTCGGGATCGTCGAAGGCGCGAACGGGATCCGCATCGAAAAGGACAAGACCGTCGCGTTCCTGCGGGCGGAGCTCGTGCGGCCGGCGGCTGACACGCGCCACATCGTGGCGCCCGCGGCGATCGACGTTCCGGCGTTCAGCACTGAGCAGGCCAGGACGTGGATGCCCAAGCTCAGCCGCACGTCTACGTTCACGACGAATTTCCCGGCGAATCGCTCGCGACACGCGAACATCGCCACCGGCGCGTCGCAGTTCGACGGGGTCGTAATCCCACCCGACGGCGTCTTCTCGTTCTGGGAGCTGCTTGGTCCGGTGACCGTCGAGCGCGGGTACGCCTACGCCGGAGCGATCATCAACAACCGCTCTGACGAGAACGTGATCGGCGGCGGGCTCTGCCAGGTCTCGACGACGATGTTCAACGCAGTGTCGACGCAGGGCTACGAGATCGTCGAGCGTCACGCGCACGGCTATCTCATCGAGCGCTACCCGATCGGTCTCGACGCCGCGGTGTTCGACCCGGGCGTGGACTTCAGGTGGAGGAACGACACCGCCGCGCCGGTCTTCCTGTGGTCGTGGGTGGGAGACACCAGCGTGACGTTCGACGTGTGGAGCGTGCCCACGGGCCGCAGCGTCGCGTTCAGTGACGCCGCGCAGCGCAACTTCGTCGACGTCCCGGCGAGCCAGCCCGCCGATCCCGCGTTCCCCGCTGGTTACAAGATCGCCGGACGAGACGTGATCCGGACGCGCACCGTGACCGAGAACGGAAAGGTGCTGCACCTGGACACCTTCTTCAGCCGCTACGCCCCCGTTTGGGGTGGTCCCGCGCCAGCGCCGACGCCCTAAGCCTCGCCGGTTGTCCGGGGCCGGCGCAGCGTCGCTCCCCCGGATGGGGGAGAAGCAGACAGGCGTCGCAAGCCCGAATAACGGGCAGACAGGCGACCCGTTAAACGACCGTGGTGGGCGGCCGCAGGCATGACCGGCTGGAGCGCTTGATCGAGGAGGTGGCGCGCGGCGAACGCGACCTCGCCTCGATCCGCGATCAGCGCACCCGTGAAGCCGTCCGCATCGCTCTCCGGATGCACGCCGATCGGCCGAACGAACCCGACGACGCCGCACGCGCCCGCATGCGCGAGCGCGTCCTCGGCTCGCTGAAGCCACGCAAGGCGACGCTCGCCGACGGCCTCGCTGCCGTCTTCGAGCTGCTCGCGCGTCCCGCGCCGTACATCGTGCGGACGATCGCCACCGTCGTGATCACCTTCTCGTTCGCCGCCGCCGCAAGCGTCGCGAGCGCGGAAAGCTTGCCCGACGATCCGCTGTATGCGATGAAGCTCGCCGGCGAGGATCTGCGCCTCGCGCTCGCCAGCACGTCGGAAGACCGCGCGGCGGTCGAGCTCAGCATCGCGGAGCACCGTCTCGCGGAAGCGCAGCGCCTGGCCGAGGCCGGACGGGTGGACGAGGCGCTCGTCGCATCGAGCAGCTACTCCGAGCACATCGCGCGCGCCGCCGCTCAGCTCGCGCAACTGGAGTCGGAGCTGCCAACGACGTCCGCGCTGCTCCGGCAACTCGACGCGCGCTTCACCTCGCAGCGCGCCGGCGCGCAGATGCTTGCGGTCAAGCTGAACGCGAAACCTGAGACCGCCAGCGGCGCCGAGGTGTTCGCGACGGTCGCGGCGTCGTCGCTCGCGCCGGGTCGCACGGAGGCGGAGCGCGTCGCCGAGACCGCGGCGAACGTCGCCCAGAACCTCGCGCAGGTCGCCGAGACCCGCGCCGCCGAAGCGCCCGCATCCACCGCACCGCGCCGCAGCGATCCGCCGCGCCGCACGGACGCACCGCGCGCGACCGAAGCCGCGCGGACCGCTGCCCCGCGCGCGACCGAGGCGCCGCGCGCGACCGATGCCGCGGGCGGATCCGACGCGCCGCGCACCGCGGATGGCGGTCGTGGCACGGGAGCCGACAAGGCTACGAGTGGTGGATCGCAGGGCGCCGACGCGGGACGTGCAGGTGCCGGCGAGCAATCAAAGGTCGTGGAAGCCGCGCGCAGGTCCGCCGATGAGGCGCGCAAGGCGGCGGACGAGGCGAAGGCGCCGAAGGACGGCAAGCACGATGCCAAGGACTCAAAGGACAAGGGCGGCGCGCCGAAGAAGTAGGGCTAGCGCGCGAGCGCGCGGCGCAAGAGATCGAGGGCGCCGAGCAAGGCGCGACGGCGACCTTCCGCGATCGAACCAAACCTGATGGTCTGCTGCTGACGGCGATCCGGCGTCCACGCGACGAGCTCGACCGAGCCCTCTCCGTACGGAACGACGAGTCGGACCTGGGCTGTTGGTGCGGGACTGTCGAGCAGCGCCTCCAGCTCGCTCGCCGGAGCGCTCGGACGCACGACGCCGCGCAGGAACCACGAGGCGGAGCCTGGCACCTCGGCCAGCGTGCGCGCGAGATCGCCTCCGGAAAGTGACTCCGCCGTCGCGAGATGCCACCCGCGCTCGGTGAGCCCGCGCCCGATCACCGTGCCGAGCGTCTCATCGTCGCTGCCCCACACGTATTGCCCGAGACGTTCCCGGATCGTCGCCTCCATGCGCGCGATGCGCGCGTCGGCGCTCTGTGCGTCGGATGCCTTGTCGGTGACGCGGACGTGCACGCCGTCGTTCTTCGCGTACGTCGCGACGGTCGGTGCCGTCGATCGCACGAGCTCGCCGAGCGCTTCCTCCACCGCGGACTCGCCGATCCCAAGGAGTTTCAGCGTCCGCGAACGGAGCACCGCGCCGGCGACGAGGGTCGGCTCGACGTGGTCCTCCCACATGGCGGTCATCTCGCGCGGAACGCCGGGCATCGCGACGATGCGCTTGCCGTCCTTGCGGACGTCCCACCCCGGCGCGGTGCCGTTCGGGTTCGGCAGCGCTCGCGCCGAGGGGATGAGCCAGGCCTGCTTGCGGTTGCGCTCGGGCATGCTCACGTTGCGCGCGGCGAACCACTCGCGCAGCTCCCGCTCGAGACGGGCGTCGACCACGGGCTCTTCGCCGAGCGCGCCCGCGATCGCCTCACGCGTGAGGTCGTCCTCGGTCGGTCCCAGGCCGCCGGTGCAGACGATCAGGTCCGAACGGCCCAGCGCGCGTCCGATCGTGTCCGTGCATCGCGCGAGGTTGTCCCCGACCGTCGAAATGTAAAGGCAGTCGATGCCGAGACGCGCCAAGCGTGACGCAAGGTAATTCGCGTTCGTGTCGACGATCTGGCCCAGGAGCAGTTCGGTGCCGATCGACAGGATCTCCGCCCGCACGCACATCCCCTTCCAGCCGACCGGCGTCCTGGCACGTGTCTTGCTTGGGTATCGAGCGACAACAAGAAATCCCAACCCTTCCCTTCCTCACCACGAGACCCCGCCGCGAGGCGGGGTTTTGTGGTTTCTGGGCCGGGGTGGAGGCCTAGGGTACGATGCCGCGGTCCGAGACCATCGTGGAGGTGCTTTGTGGCGACCGGTTACTGCGTGAAGTGCAAAACCTCGCGAGAGATCAAGGACGCCAAGCAGGTGACGATGAAGAACGGGCGGCCCGCGACCCAGGGCCTCTGCCCGGTCTGCGGCACGAAGATCTTCAAGATCGGCGCCGCGGCGTAATTCCTGCTCCGACGATCTGACCGTCGGAGGTGGCACCCGTGAAAGTACGTGAGCTCATGACCGCCGAGCCGGTCTCCTGCCGGCCCGAGGATCCCTGCGCCCAGGCCGCGACGCTCATGAAGCAGGAGGACTGCGGCTCGCTCCCCGTCGTCCGTGACGGGAAGCTCGTGGGCATCGTGACCGATCGCGACATCGTCGTGCGCGCCGTCGCCGCCGGAAAGGATCCGAGATCGACCGCGGTCTCGGAGGTGATGAGCGCGGACCCCGTCACGATCTCACCCGACGAGGACGCCGCCGAGGCGGCGCGCATGATGGCCGACCGCAAGGTCCGGCGACTTCCCGTCGTCGAGGACGGACGCCTGGTAGGCATCCTCGTGACCGCGCAGCTCGCACGGGCCGAGCCCCCGCGCGAGGTCGGCGACACGTTGAAGGACATCAGCGAGCCCTCGAGCGGCCGCGGATCCCACGCGCGCGGCTGACGCCGCGGCAGTCGCCGCGGCAGTTCTCCACATATCCACAGGCTGTGTGTTGCCCGCACGGATCGCACGTCGTTACCATTTGTGCGGGCCAGTAGCTCAGCGGTAGAGCAGGGGACTCTTAATCCCTTGGTCGTGGGTTCGAATCCCTCCTGGCTCACCGAGACCGTCGCGGGTGCTCGTAGCCGTTCAACTCCGTGCTCCCCGTGGCGGTCTCCTCATGCACGCCGCCGAACGGGGTAGCCCAGGTGGGGGGCGAAATTTCACGTGACCCGGATTAAGAAACCTCCAATGCTCGGCGCTCTGCACGCCGCTCGTAACCGTTCGCGGGAGAGATTAGCACCGCTGTCGACGCGCCAGCTCCTCGCGGGCTTTGTCCTCGCGCTCACCGCGGCCGGGCGCGCCGGCGGAACGCTCGACTGGTACCAGCACCGCGTCGGTCGCATGGTGCGCGATCTCGGCGACGGTCCCGCCGACGCGATCACGACCGAGCAGCTGCGCCACTGGCTCATCGCCTTGAAAGCGGGACGCACCGGCCGTCCGACCAGCGATGTGTACGTGGAGGGGCACCGCAAGGCCGCGGCGTCGCTCTTCACATGGGCGGTGCGCGAGCGGCATCTCAAACGCTCGCCGATGGCGAACGTCGACCGCTACCGCGTGACGCGCCCGGAGATCCGCACGCTCACGCGCGACGACGTCGCGCTGCTCCTGTCGCAGCAGCCGAGCTCGCCCGAAGGCCTGCGGAACCGCGCGGTGCTCGCGCTCATGTACGACACCGCCATCCGCGTCGGCGAGCTCGTGCGCCTGCGCCTGGAAGACGTCGATCTCGAGACCGGCGAGGCGCGCGTGATCGGAAAGAACCGCCGCGTCGAGACCGTGCCACTGTCGCCGAAGCTGCGCGCGATCCTCTGGACATACATCCATCGCGCGCGGCCGCGCGAGCTCTTCGCCGGCACCGGGCACTTGTTCGTCTCGCGCGGCGGCGACGCGCTCACGACGAACGCGGTGCGGCTTTGGATGCGCCGCGCGAAGGAACACGCCGGGCTCGCCGGAAAGCGCGTGTCGCCGCATGTGATCCGCGCCACCGCCGCGACGCACTTCGCCGCGAACGGCGCGACCGCATTCGAGGTGCAGAGGTTCCTGCGGCACCGGACGCGGGCGATGAGCGAGCGGTACGTCGACCTGGCGCAGATCGACCTCAGTCGCCAGCATGCGATCGCGTCGCCACTGCAACGGCTCGCGACCAGCGCCTAGACTCTCGCCGCGATGTGGCTCCTGAAAGACCTCGGGATGTTCTTCGTTCTCGCCTTCCTATGGTCGATCGTCGCCGGACGGTCGATCGCGCTCACGCTCATCGGTGCGGTCATCCTCGCAGCGTGGGCCTGTTACCGCCACTGGCGCCGCGAATTCCTGTTCCGCAAATCGCGAACGATCTACGTCGAAGAGAAACGCCGCCGCTAGTCCAGCGTGCGCTTCACCCCGGAGTAGCCGAGCACCAGCACCACGCCGATCACCACGCCGGCGACCGCGAAGGTGCGCGCGCCCGTCCCGATCGCGTCGCCGAGACCCGTGATCGCGCCGGCGACGTCGAGGTTGATCGGCGCACCGCCGCTCGTGGTCTTGCCCGCGTCGACGTTCGCCTTCACTTCCGGCGTCTGATAGCCGGAGCCCTTGCGCGTCGGCACCGGCAGCTCGAACTTCGGGATGAAGCCGCGGTTGTCTTTCTGCGGCGGCGAGTCAGCGATACCGCCGATGTACGTGTGCGCCTGCGGCGTCATGGGATCGATCAGCGTGCCCCAGGGATCGCGCTCCTCGAAGTGCAGGTGCGGCCCGGTGACGCGGCCGCTCGCGCCGCTGAGAGCGATCTCGGTGTTCGGGTCGACGTGCTGACCGGGCTGCACGAAGACCGACAGGAGATGCGCGAACCAGCCCTCGGCGCCGCTCGCGTACTTGATCTTCACCTGCTTGCCGCCGTACGCATCGGCGAACACGCTCTCGACCGTGCCGGATCCCTCCGCGGGGACCGGCGTGCCCGCGGGCAGACCGAGATCGACGCCGGTGTGCTTCTCACCGAACGGACCAAAGACACCGAAGGGCTCGGTCACCGGGTACTCGAAAATGTCGCGGACCGGATCGCTCATGCGGTCGTGCTGTCCGTGATCACGCCTTCGGTCGCGAGTGCAGTAAGGAGGTTCGCAAGCGCAGCGTTGCCGCCTCTCGAACCGGCGACGTCCTGCTTCACGACCTCCGCGGCACCATAGAAACCGAGCTTGCCGCCGGCAGTCCCGAGGATCACCGGATTGCCCGACGGATTCAGGCGTAGCCGACCCGCGGATCCGGTGCCGCCGAGCACGTCGACGTCGATCGAGTCGTCGCCGGCGGGGTAGTTGATCGAGCCGATCGCGCGCTTGCCGGCGTTGTTCGTCGCGAATTCGACCAGGCTCGTCGCCGCCTGCAGCGTGAGCGCGCCGCCGAAGACCAGGCGGGTCAGCCACTCGGCTTCGAGGACCATCGTCGTGCGCGTGCCGTTGTCGACCAGCGGCCCCACGGCGCAGCCGGTGATGAACGCCCGCTCGATCGACGCGCCGACCACGCCGGCGTCGACCAGGAAGGCCTGCGGCAGCGCGGCGGCGTCGCCTTCGAGGTACGCGCCGTACACGGTGTTGTCGACGTCCGCGCCGGCGCCGGTGAAGTGCCAGTGCGTCGTGCGGATCGACTGCGTGACGCAGCCGTAAAAGAAGTTGCCCGCGCCCGAATTGATACGGAAGCCCTCGACCGAGCTCGTGTGATTTCCGCCGATGATCTGATTGGCATTCGGGCCGCTCGCGGCGCCCGACTTCGAGAAGCGCACCGCGACCTCATCGGTCCCGGCGATCGACTCCAGACCGCCGGTGTGCACGTTCTCCACGACGTCGAAGTACGGACCGGTGCCCGTCGCGTCGGTGAGCATGATGTACCCCGACGAGAGCGCGCCGCCGTATTCGATCGAGATGTCGCGGAACGAAGAGAACGAGCAGGCGATCTTCATTCCGGCCTGGCCGGTGTTGCCGCGGGCGTTGATGTTGAAGCCCTCGACCACGATGCCGGTCGGATTGATGCCGGCGACGTTCGCGAATTCGATTGCCGCGCGCGCGGCCTCCGCGCTCGCGGGCGCGGCCCACCCGGCGAGCGTGAAGACCAGCAGCGTCGCGCCGACGCCGGCGCCGATGAGCTGCACGCCGTGCTTGTTGACCACGATTGGGCTCGTCAGCAGGTACGTGCCCGGAGGGAAGACGATCGTTCCGCCGGCGGCGGGCAGCGCCGCGATCGCCGCGTTGACCGCGGCCGCGGAGTCGGCGACGCCGGTCAGGTCCGCGCCGAAGGCGATGACGTCGAACACCTGATGACCGATCGAGCGAAAGCGCGTGCCGTCGTCGAGCCAGACGTCGCGCGCGTAGTCGGTCAGCTCGATCACCCGCCCGGCGTTGCCCGCGGCGGGGATGTTGGCCTTGGCGAACTGCTCTAGCAGGAGCAGGGACGGACCGCCCGGTGTGATCGTGCCGCCGGAGAGGATCGAATTCGCCGGGATGCGAAGACCCTCACCGTAGCGGAGCTTTCGGTCGTTGCCGAGCTCGATCGGGATCGTTCCGAGGTTCTGGATGATGAACGACGCCATAGGCACGCCCTCGGTGAGGATCTGCTTCGACGTGTTGCCGAGCTGGTAACTGAAATTCGTGATGCCGCGCACGAAGACGCGGACGTCGACCGGCCCGGCGCCGCCGGCGACAGCCCAGACCTCGCCGAGAACTTCACCGGCCACGCCGGCCTAGGCGAGCTTCGCGAGTGTGGCGACGTCCGCCGACTGACGCCCGGGCGGCAGATCCCACACATACACGTTCTGCGGACCGGCGGCGTTGCCCGTGCACCACAGCTCGGTCGGCGAGGTGAACGTGAGCGCGTTCTTCGTCTTCAGGAGAAAACGCTTGTCGGCCTCGGTGAGGTGCTGCTTGTCGATCCCGAGGAACACGTCGGCGGCGTCGTCGTTGTACACGAGCGCGGCGCCGCGGTCGAAATTCGCGTTGAGCAGCTGCTGAATGTCGTTCACGCCGTTGGTGATCCTCGCCAGGCGCGGCGGCGCGACCGTCGAGAGCGCGAGCTGCTTCAGCTTCTCGTCACGGTCGGTCTGGATGAGCTGCACCACGGCGCGAATCTGCTTGGTCATGGACGCGTCGAGCACCGGGCAGAGATCGCCCGCGTGCGCGTCGAAGTCCTTGCCGCAGTACGGGCAGACGAGTGTGCCGCTCATGTGCGGTCGTCACGCGCGACGGTGGGCGCATCCGGCAGATGCGAGACGACGCCGATCGGCACCGGCCCGGGGTTGCCCTGGGCCGCGGCGACGAACGTATCGCCCGGGCCGGTGTATCCGGCGAACTGGCTGCCCGGGAAGAACGCGCCGGTGGCCGGGTCGACGAATCCGCCCTCGCTCACCGGACCGTTCATGCCGCGCGCCGAGCTGAAGCGATAAGGGTCGGTCGAACCGAAGAAGGTGAAACCGCCGGTGTCGAACGTCTGCGTGGGCGGCGCGCCCACCTTCGGCGCGCGCGGCTGTATCGGCGGCAGGGGCGGCGCGGACATCGGGGGAGGGGGCAGCGCCCAGTCCGGCGGGGTCGCCCAGGGATCGCTCGGCGCGGGCGCCGCGCCGTCACCGCGCGACGCCGGAGGCATCGGATACGGCCAGCCGCCAGGTGAGGGACTGTTGCCGCCGGGACCGCCACCGTAATCGGCGGCGAAGGCGTCGGTCGACGAGCGCGAACGCCCGCCGCCGGCGATTCGCGAGAACGCGATCGCGGCCGCGGCGATGCCGGCGACCGCGGCGGCTCCGTACAGGACGTCGCGGTTGACCTTGAGCTTGCCGATCTTCACCGCGCCGGCGGCGGGCGCGTGCGGCGGCGTGTGCGTCGTCGTCATGACGGGTACCCCGTGCCGCCGACCGAGTCGGCCCAGGCGTCGATGTAGTCAGTCGCCGACGCGATGCTCTGGCCGCTCGCTGGCGCCGGCGTCTTCTCACCCTGGAAGAGTGGGATGCCGTGGTCGCTCTGCAGCACCAGCGGGCCGCGCACGGTGCGCGTGCGGCGCAGCGGTTCGTTCGGCAGGTCGCCCATGTTGACCAGGCGCGTCACAGGGACACCCGGGACCGCGTTGGGCATCTCGTCCTCGAAGCCGGTCACGACCCAGGCGTGCGTACCGAGCGCGCCAAGCTCGTGGATGTACTCGCGCCGGTCGTAGTCGAGACGGAAGCCGAAGGGGAGCGGATCCCGACGTGGCCCGCCCAGGAGTCGGCTCAGGAAGCCGAGCACGGGCTAGCCCTTCCGCGCGTCGGGTGCTGGCGTCTCCTGCGTTCGCAGGGTGCGCTCGAATTCGAGAGTGCGGACGCGGGTGTCGACGTCGCCCAGGCGCTGCCAGGCGACGTACGCGCCGATGCCGAGCAGCGCACCGAGGTACACATAGAGGATCGGGCTCGCTGCCTTCTCGCCGTTCACGACTTCGAGATCGTCCCGAGCGTGTCGGTGTACCCGCCGACCAGCGCCTTCACCAGCTGCGTGACGCCGCCCACCTTGTCGATGAGCTTCACGCCCACGACCGCGACGATGCCGAGGCCCATGAGCTTGAAGAGGTCGCGCTCGAGATCGTGCATCAGGCGCTCACCAGGCTTTCCTTCAGCCGTGCATGTCCGCGGTCGATGTACTCGGCGATCACGTCGCTGTTGTTGAGCGCGACGATGACCACCGTGGCAAGCAGGATCCAGAAGATGAAGCGCGGGAACACCGCTGCGGCGCCTGCGACGACGATCGCGCCGACGCCGAGTGCGATCGCGTGACGCTGATCGGGCAGGTGCTTGTTCTTCGCCGACGCGATGAGCACGAGCGCCAGGAAGAGCGCGACCACCGCGGGGATGCGGCTCGCGCCGGTGTACGTCTGAGGCTGCGCGCCGTTCTTCGCCGCGCGCACTGCAGCGCCGATCACCAGCTGCCCCCGGAACCGCCGCCGGCACCCGCGCCCGCAGATCCGCGTCCGAATCCAGACTCGCCGCGCGAGCCAGGCGTCGACGCGAGTGACTGCGCCTTACCGACGACCTGCGCGATCTGCTTGTCAAGACGCCCGGTCAGCCAGGCCCACGCGAGCGTGGCCGCGGCGCCGATCATCAGCACGCCGGAGAGCCCGCGGCTGTTCATACGTAGGGCTCCGTGGGTCCAGCGACACCATCGCCGGCGTCCGCGGACGGAGGCGCGGACTCCGACGACGACCAAGTGACGGCGATGGTCGAGCGTGCGGCTTCTGCCGCTTCGAGCGCGCCGATGCGCTTGTCGAATTCCGCGAGCTTCGCGTCGATCGACGCGGACGGGCCGATCACGTCGTCGAGCTCGTCACCTTCCGGGAACGTCGCGGCGGTCTCACCCTCATCAGGCGTCGTCGTCGACACGTCGGCGGCGGGAGCGCCTTCGATCGCGGTGCCGCACACGCGGCACTTGTCGGCGTCAGCGGGATTGCCGGTGTTGCAGGTCGTGCAGGTGTTCACGGATGGCCTGCCACGACCGGCGCGTGCGCGGTCTCGTCGGGCTTGGCGGCGTGCGACTTCACCTGCGCCTGGATGACCGAGAAGAGCGCGATGACCGCGAGCGCGAGCTCGCCGATCGACGTCGCGTCGTAGTGGCCGTTCAGCACGAAGGCGATCGCGGCGCAGACCGCGGCGATCGCGCGGAGCGTGGTCGGGCTGAGAGCGTCGCTCACGTGAGCGGCACCTTGATACGGTGGTCCATGTACATGAACAGCGCGACCAGCGCGACCACTCCGATGAGCTGCACGCCCGGGCCGTAGATCGGGTGCGCGGCCTGCTTCGCGGCGTCGTCGCCGGGCGCGTTCATCCCCTCCGCGAAGCCGTACCACTGCAGGTCGTCGCCGACGTGCGTCGAGAACATCGTCCCGACGGCCGTGGTCATCAGACCGGCGTGGTCGTAGAAGTCCGCGAGCGGCTGATCAGGAGAGGGAGGGTTGAGGCCATTCACGGCTCGGCCTCTAGCCGACCAGCGTGGCTTCGCGCTGGATGATGGTCCACAGGCCCGGGTTGTTCGCGAGGGCCGTCGCGTCCTTGTTCAGGCGGTGGCGCACCGCGGCGACCTTGGCCGTGTTGAACCAGGAGCCCTTGGAGACCGAGAGCGCCGGGCCGAAGAGCTTGTCGGCGGCGCCGTCGGCGTCGAGCAGATAGTCGTAGTCGAAGAGGATGATGCCCGGGAACGGCGCGAAGCCGAGGCGCTTCTTGGCGATCATCGCCCACGCCGGCGGGTTCGTGCCGTAGCCGTCGAAGTTGTTGAGGAAGTACGACCCGTCGAAGGCGACGTCGATCGCGGTGATCTGGCCCTCGGCGCGCGCGTTCGTGTTGTAGATCTCATGCCAGACCCGCTGGATGCGGTTCTTGGGGTCGATGTTCACGTAGTTGTCGCCGATGACGAGGGCCTGGTACTGCTCCTCGATCGTGTAGACCTTCGTGAGGTCCCAGGGCACGACGGCATCGGCCTTCGGGAATGGCGCGATGATCGCCTGGTACAGCGACACGGTGAGCGCCTGCGCCGTGCGGTTGGCCGCCACGGTGTACAGGTTCGCGTCGGTCTCCGGCGTGAGGATGAGCTGCGTCTTCGAGCGGTTGCCGAGGCCGAGCGCGCCCGTCCAGTCGTACGCGCTGCGCGCGAACGGGATCCAGTACCACAGGTTGATGACCTGGCCCGCGCCGACCGCGACCTGGTGCTGATTGACCGGGTCGTTCGCGCCGGCGTTGACGTCGAGGCCACCCTGGGTGAGCTCGAGCGCCGAATGCGTGAACGGCGAGAAGTCCTGGCCGATCTCGTTGGCGACGTGGATCGCGTGTCCGCCGCAGTTGATCACCGGCTGAGCGCCGGGCGGCTGCACCAGGAGACGCTTGACCATGTTGAACGGCGCGCGGGGCAGGAACACGAGGTTCGCGGTCGCCACGGTGATCGTTCCGGTGATGAGCATGAGCAGGCCCGGACAGAAGCCCTCCTGCAGAAGGTCGAATGAGACGTTGGCGCCGCCGATGGTGAAGACCTGTCCCGATCCCGGGACCTTCTTCCAGTAGACGCGGGTCAGGCGCTGCGCGGGAACGCGCATCGCGGCGGCGTTAGCCATTGAAGGCTTCGTCCATCACCGCGCGCGGTCCAGCGACTAGGAGCGAGCCCGCGACCGGGATCCGCGCGATCTGATCGGCGGCGTCGGTCTTGAGGAGTCGGCGGAACAGGAAGATGCCGATGGTCGCGCCGACCGCGTACCCGGCGATCTCCGGAATGACTCCCAGCTTGCCCTTGAACACTTCGCGGCGCACCATCGCGCGGGCCCGACGTGTAGCGCAAGTGTTTACGGGCCGAAAAAGGCGGGTCGCCGTGTACGTCACGAGCCGCCCGGTCGCCGCAGTTTCATTGGCCGGGCGCCAGGTCGCTGGCGCGATTCCGTTTACAACACTCCGAGTCGGCGTGCGCGCTTGACCGCGGCGTCGCGATCGGGCACTCGGAGCTTCAGGACGATGCGCGCGACGAATGCGCGTACGGTCGCGTCGTCGATGCCGAGCTGCGCCGCGATCTCTTTCGTCGAGAAGCCGCGTCCGAGCGCGGCGAGCACGGCCCGCTCACGCTCGGACAGCAGCCCGCCGGTCAGCGGCGCTTCTTGAACTTGCCGTTTTTCCGCCGCGGCGGAAGTCGTTTCTTTCCCATGTGTGATCACCTCCCTTCGCTCCGGCGATCGGGGACCGCGCGGCCCACGAGCGTGTCGGTTCGTGCGCGGTCGGCGAGTGACGTCTTCACGGCGCGCCGTGCAGCTGCGCGCCGCTCGCTCCGCGACGCGAGCGGCGGCGGCGGTGGGCCGATCACCCCGGCGCGGCCTTCGCGTTGCATGCGCGCGATCTCGCGACGCACGTACGGCGGGATCCCGTTCACAGTGCCGCGACCTTCGCCGCGGCGTCGGCGACGATCTGCTTGGCGACCGCGAGCTTGCCGTCGATCGGCGGCGGTGGGGGAGCATGCGGCTCGATCGCGGGAGGCCAGCCGAAGTAACGCGCCATCGCCTTCGCGAGCGCGACGCCGAAGCTGTATTCCCACTGCGGCCCGGTCACGAGATCGAGGTTGCGCACTTCGATGAGGATCGCGGTCGCGTACGTGTTGTCGAGAATGTCAAGCTGCCCGAAGCGCGACCGGCTCGACTCGATCACCGGGACGACCTCGGCGAGCAGGAACCCGAGCTCGGCCTGCAGCATCGGCATCACCTGCCAGGTCTCGTCGACCGCGGCTTTGGTCGTCGCGTACTTCGAGTACCACAGCTGCGCGCCGTCGCCGGCAGCGCCGATGTTGTGATGCACCTCGATCAGCAGCTGATCTCCGCCGGCGGCGTTCGCCTGCGCGATCTTTTCAAGCAGGATCTCATTGCCGTCGCGGTCGCTCTTCGGATAGGTGACGATCGTGACGTTGTGCGTCTTGTACTCGCGCGAGGCGTAGTCGTTGAACGACAGCACCACGTCGATGTTGAGCTCGCGCTCGACGTGCTCGCCCGACACCGCGCCGGGATCCGCGCCGCCGTGCCCGGCGATGACGCGCAGCGCGCTCTTCATTTGTGCTGCGTGCCGATTCCGATTAACGCCAGAGCCGCGCCGACCCCCGAACCGATGAGCGTGCCGATCGCGACCATGACGCGCGACAGCTTTTTCTCGCCGTCGTCGTCGGCCCGCGCCTGTTCGAGCAGGGCGATCCGCGTCATGATCCCCGGCGCGTCGCCTTCCCCCTCGAAGAGCGCGTGCTCGATGCGTTCGGTGCGCCGATCGATCCGCACGACCGCGCGGGCCAGCTCGCCGAGATTCACGCGCCGCTCGTCCATCACAGCGCCGCGCAGCGGACCGCGCGGAATCCGCTCTCGCGCCCGCTGTACCAGTAGTCGTGGCCGAATTCGGTCTGATCGATCACGCCGGGACCCATGTACGCCGCGATCTGCCGGCGGTCCTCGTCGTCGACCAGGAAGAACGCGACGAAGTGCTTGGCCTCGCTCTTCGCGAGCTTCGGCACATCGGCGACCGGACGCTGCGAGCAGAAGATCCGCGTGATCGCGTAACCGCCGGAGTGCGAGCCGCCCTGACGACACGCGAGCGAGAGCGACGGTGCGAACCCTTTGGCCGCGGTCCCGACGTCGCACGTCTCCATGACCACGATGCCGTGGTGCCCGCCGCTCGCGAGGATCTTCGCGACAAGCCGATCGAACGCGCCGGGGAGGTCGCTCATTTCGGCGCCGGTGGGGTGATAGATCACGCGGCCCGGCAGCTTCGCGAGCGCCGCGTCGACGCCCCAGCAGCGCGCTGCGTTCGGCATCGCGATCACTTCGGTGTCGCCGCCCTTGGGCTCGTAGATGAGCACGCGATCGAGCGCGTTCGCGAGCCGCATCGCGAGGCGCGTCTTGCCGCTGCCGTTGATCCCGCAGATGAAGACCTGATCACCGGCGATCACCTTCGGCGCGAGCGCGGTCGGCGCGGGTGGTGGTGCTACTTCACCAGCTCGCGCAGCTTCGCGACCGCGAGCTCGCGGTGTTCGAGATCGGCGAGCGTCCGCGCCGGGACGTCCCGGCCGTACAGCGCGAGCACCAGGTCGTTCAGCCACTGCGAGAGCGTCCATATGTCGTCGTCGTCGAGACCGTCAGCGAGTCTCGTAAGCGCGGCGTACATCGCCGAGGGAATCTCCCACCGGGAAGCCAGAGGCGTCAGGAGCGGCCTCAGGTTCGGCGGCAGGCTGTCCGTCAGCAGCTGCAGCAGCGACTTCTTCGCCAGGGCCCCGCTGATCGTCGACGCCCTCTGCAGGAGCAGGCTCAGGCGCTCGCGGTCGAGCTTGCGCGGTCGGTCCACGACGTACCCCCTTCGGCGCGAGCAGCGCGGAGAGCAGCGGGATCTTGGGCAGCGGGATCGGCGAGTCGGGGTGCTCGATGTTCCAGCGGAGGATGCGCGGCATATGCACGTACAGCAGCACGCCCGCGGTGATCGCCGCGGCGACGAGCGGCGGCGCGTGACCGGCGGTCGCGCCGCGGATCCACGTGACCGGCATCCAGGTCGAGAACGAGACGGCCATGAGCGTGGCATCGAGCTCGTCGAGCTTCCAGTATTCGAGGCCTTCGATCCCGGCGATCTTCTCGTACGGCGCTTCGATCATCGCCTTCAGCGACGCGACGTCGGCCTCGGTCCATCCGAGCGCCGACGCCGGCGCGCCCGGTGCCGCGGCCGGTCCGGGCGGCGCACCAGCACCAGGCGGCGGTCCACCGTTGCCGTCGGCGGGCGCCGGCTCGCCCAGGCCTTCGACCTCCCACTGCGCGGCGGTCATAGCGGGGGCCTCCACGCGCGGCCCGCCGTCCAGCCGCGGCCCTTCGCTTTTGGGGCGGGCGGGGGAGGAGGCGGCACGGGCGTCGGTGTTGGCGTCGGCGCGGGTGACGGCGTGGGCGGTGTTGCGGCCGGTGCGTCGCTCTTCTTCTTACGGGCCGCGTTCGTGGCCGCGGCGCCGCGCCTCGCAGCGGCCCGCATTCTCTCGGCCTGCGCGGGATCCTTCCAGCGGGCCGCGAGCGCGGCCGATCGCTTCGCGCTCTTGACCTTCGAGCGGGCCGTCAGGACCGACCGCCGGGCGGGGTGAGATTCGCGCGGCGCAGAGCGGCCCACGGCGTACGGGCCGTGATGCCCATGTCGCGGCGGATCCCAGCGAGCGCGAGCTCTTCCTGGTACACGGGCTCGCCGTCGACGACGCGGTATCCGAGGTGCTTACGGCACGCCGAGAACGCGCCGGCGGCGGTCAGCGCGGCCCGTGAGACGCGCCGTCCGAGTGAGGATTCGACCGTGGCCGACCAGCGGAGCAGACCGCGCTGAGAGCGCACTTCGCGGAGCTCGATCACGCGCGCGTCGACGCGCTGCAGCCGCTGCCACTCGCGGCGCATCTCCCGGCGATCGCGCTCTCTCACGTCGGGGTGCTCATCGTTCCCTAGTCGCGGCCCGTAGTCAAGGCGCGTCCGGCCCGCTGAACAGGCCAAGCTGCGGCGCGCTCGACGCCGGCGACACGTAGATGCATTCCTCGCGCATCTGGCCGTGGCGCTCGATCGCACCTTTGCCCTGAATGCCGGTCGAGCGCGTGTGCGCCGCGGCGCGCGCCGGATGCGGTCGCGTGTACAGCTGCCAGCCCCCCCCACGACCAGCGGCGCGTAGACGTCGGCGCGGTAGCCGCTGAGGATCGCGGTGCCCTGCAGCGTGAGCAACTTGGCGACGAGATCGGCGTGGTCTTCGAGCGCGAGCTCGTGCCGGTAGCCGCCCGAGCGCCGCGTCGCCGGCACGTACGGCGGGTCGACGTAGAAGAACGTGTCGGGCCCGTCCCATCGATCCAGCACGCGGCGGAAGTCGTCGTTGTCGATCTGCACGCGCCGGAATCGGTGGTGCACCTGAGCGAGACCATCCAGTCGCGTCAGCCACTTGTGCACGGTCGGGTTCGCGAGCTCGTTCGAGTGCGCGGGATTCGCGCTGTACGACCAGCCCGAACCGTCAGGCTCGGCGCTCACCGTTTGCCACAGCATCGTGTACCAGCGCGCGGCGCGCTCGATCGGGTCTTTGACGTGCGCCCACGTCTCGCGGCACCAGCGGTGCTCCTGGCGCGACCACGGCGTCAGGTGCATCCGCAGGTTGAGGCGATCGAACGCAGCCGGGTCGCGCACCACGCGCCAGAAATTCACCAGGCCGTCGTCGAGGTCGTTGTACACCTCGATGCCGACCGGCTCTTTCGCGAGGAGCAGCGACGCGGCGCCGCCGAAGACCTCGACGTACACACGGTGCGGCGGCACGAACGACAGGATCCACGGCGCCAAGTCGAACTTGCCGCCGAAGTACGGGAACGCCGGGCGCCGCTCGTGCGTCTGCATCACCGCGGCGGCGGCTTCCAGGTCTGCACGCCGTTGCGAAGGCGCAGCTCGCGCCGCGGGACGACGATCGGCTGCTCGTACGTGCATTCGCTCTCGTCGATGCGCGTGTCGCGGCCGCACTGACGACAGAAGCGCGGGAGGCGGTAACGGATGATGATCGGACCGCCGCCGCTGTCGTGCTCGCCGGTGTCGACGAACACGGTGACGGTGCCCTCTTTGGGCTGCTCCTCTTCGACGATCTCTAGCCCGTAGAACGACCCGAAGCCCTGCACCATCCGACGACCGCGTGTCGCGAGCAGGAACTCGACGAGCTGCACCGGGTCGTCGCCCTCGATCAGCTCCGGGATCTTCGCCACGTACTTGACGGCTTCGCGAACGGTCCGCGGATTCACCGCCTCGATCCACACGACCGGCGATCCGGCGACGCACTCGCGCGGGCACCACCCGGCGCGGCGGTGCTTCGCGTCGCTGCAGGTGATCGCGCGCCAGGTGTCCGAGAGCTCGGCGTGCACGAGGTACGGCGCGTCGAGGAGCAGGTTCGAGTGCGGGTGCCAGGTGCGGTCCTCGAGATTGAACGTGACCTCGTGGAAGCGACCGCCGCCGGTGACGGCATCGTGCCGAAAGTCCGGACAATTGCGGTCGGGCCGGTGCCGGCCGGCGGTCCACTTCGTGCACGTCACCGACGTGCACGGGTGCCCGGGCTTGCCGTCGCGCGTGCGCCACCGGCATCGACCGCCGCTGAACAGCGCGCGCCGCCGGAGCGACGCGATCGCGCGATCGAGGCGCTGCAGGCCGGGCAGGAGATCGGGGACGTTGCGGATGGTGAGGACCGCGTATGACCGGCGCCGCGGCTCGACCTGCTCGACGATCGCCGTCGCCGCGCGCATGACGCGCGCCGCGCGAGAGCGCTCACAGTGCGGGCAGACGCGCGCGTCGCAGCTGACCGGGACGACCTCGTACGTGCCGCACTGCGCCTCGCGGAACGCGCGAACCTCGCGGCAGTCCCGGAGCGCCCGGGCCTTCCTGGCGAGCCAGATCCGCGTCTTGTCGGTGAGCTCGATGCCGCCGATGCGGTCGCCGACCTTGGTCTGGCCGAGCACGGCCACGATCGCGTCGGCGCAGTTGCGTTTGAGCGTGTCGAGCCGCTGCTCCTCGGCGTAGGCCTCGTCCGGCTTCCGGCGGTCGCGCCGGCGCGGGACGGTCGGGATGAACAGGCGACGGCGACCCTTAGAAACCTCTGCAGGGGTTTGAGATGTCGTTATCGGTGCGACTTGTTCCCTGGTATCGAGTGAACTAGGACGTGCGGCGAAAACCTCCGCAGGGGTTTCTTCGATCACTTGGCGGGATCCGCGCGCTCGGCCATGCGGTGAAGGAGCAGCGCCTCGTGATCGTCGGCGAGCTTCGCCGCCTGGCGGAGCCGCGTCGCGAGCAGCGACCGCCTCCGACATTGGTCGCACCACTCGCGAGCCGGACCACGGCGCCCGCGGGTGCTCGGATGACCGCACCGAAGTGCCCTAGAAACCTCTGCGGAGGTTTTTACGGCGCCCGTCATGACGAAGCCGCCTTCCGCGTCGACCGCCCGAACGGGCGCTCAGGGGCGGCGCTTGGGCGAAAGACGAGTCCGTGCGCCAGGAGCTCGTGCTCGGCGCGGTCCGCGGATGTCGCCAGGAGCACGCCAAAGTCGCCGCCCATCCCGCGCCGGCGGAACACGCGCCGGCAATCGAGATCCCGGCAGGGGAGACCACGCTTGCGCGCGATCACGATGCCCGCGCGGTTTCTCGTCGCCGCGTCGGGCGCTTTCAGGGTCGTGCGTACTAGGCGGTCGTCCACTCCCCAGCGGCGAACGCATGAGGTCGCGGACGACGACTACGGCGGCAGGCTGTCCCCGGTGAGCGAGCAGAAGACGCCGCGCCAGTGGGTCCATTCCTTCGCGGCCAGGACCGCGAGCTCGACGTCGTTCTGATTCAGCGCGTGACGCAGGATCGTTCGCCATTCCGCGACGAGCGTCGCCGCGGCGACGACGCGATCGACCGGCTGCGCGGTCTCGGCGGTGAGCGCCTTCTCCGCGCGATCGAGCGCGACGTCGATCTCTTCCGCGCCAGGGAGCACCGCCACTAGCGCGCCACCACGAGCGACTGATCCGTGAGCGAGCGATGCGCTCGCGCGCACCGCTCGCATCGAAGACGGTGAAGCCAGCGGAAGAGTGCGATCACCGGACCGCCCGAATGACGCGACGCAGGCAACGGTCACGCGCCGCCTCGATCGCGTTGTGAAGGCTGCTCGCGAGAACAAGACCGCGATCGCACGCCCGCACGAGCACTATCCAGAACCTCGTCTCGAACGACAGCTCGTGCGGCGTGAGGATGGCGACGATCGCACGCGGCAGGTAGAGCGCGCGCCCGGCTGCGACGAAGAGGCAGCACGCCGCGAGCAGGAGCACGTAGGCGAAGACCTCAGCCATCGCGACCGACCGCGATCATTCGATCGACGAGCTCCAGCGCGGACGACTGGAGTGCTTTGACGGTGGGCGCGAGCGCTGACCGCGCCGCTGACTCCGCCGCTGACCACGCCGCTGACCACCGCGCCGCTGACCACGCCGCTGACCACGCCGCTGACCGCGCCGCTGACCGCGCCGCTGACTCCGCCGCTGACCACGCCGCTGACCGCGCCGCTGACCGCGCCGCTGACCACGCCGCTGACCACGCCGCTGACTCCGCCGCTGAAAGGATCGGCATCGCGGCGTCAGCGGTCGCGTCAGCGTCGAGCTGCCGCAAGGACCGCAGCGCGGCAGCGTGGACGTTCAGTCCGTTGTCGACTCCGCGGTGCGTCAGATCGAGCGAGTGAGCGAGATCGATCCAGGCCGGGGCGAAGGTCCGCGCGAGCCAGTCGGTCGCGAGCCAGGCGCGCGCGAGCTCATCGCGCTTCCGATTCGTGTTCGTGTCGAGGATCCGCGCCGCGTACGGCTTGAGGGTCTGGCGGTCCTCGTCCCCGAGCTGATCGTTCCACGTCCGCATGAAGGTCGCGATCGCCGGCGACACGCACGGCGGGCTGTCGCTGTGCTTCCGCCCGGCGAGGAACGCCGCGAGCTCCATCACGCACATGCCCTCTTCGCGTGTCGTGTGAGAACCGTGAGCGAGGTGGATCGCGTCGAGGTCGATCGTCGTCTGCACTGGCATCGTTTTCCTCCGTCGTCTTTCTTTTCGCTCGGCCCTGATCCGCGCAGTCGCTTCGATCCGGTCGCGCACCATCGCCGGGTGGTCGGCGCTCATGGAGTCGCTGTCGCGAGCGGGCGCTCAGATCCAGAGAAAGCAGATCGGCTCTTCCCGCTCGCGGTGCAGCCGGGGAAATGGAAATCTCGCAGCGCGCATCGACCGCGGACACAGCGGGCGCGCGCTGCGAGGAAGTTGTCGTCCCATTCGAGAGCGCGCTTGGCGCGCGCGTCGTCAGGGTGATCGGCTACGTACTGCCGGAGCTCGTCGACGTGGCGCTCGTACCAGGAGAGCGCACGCTGCGCGGAGTCGCGATCGCGAACGCGAGCGTGCGGGTCGTCTACATCGCTGGCGTCATGACCAAGGGACCGCGGGGTCTCCGTGTCGAGGGCGCGGTCGCTTCCGAGCGCGAGTACCATCCGGCGCCGTGCTCCGGCGAACGGTCGCTAGCAGGGGTCTCTTAATCCCTTGGTCGTGGGTTCGAATCCCTCCTGGCTCACAGGAAAACGCTGGCGATTCTGCATGAACGACGACCCCGCCACTTTCGGCGGGGTCGTGCTGTAACAGGGAATGCTCATGGCTTTGGTTTTAGACACTCGTCCTTGACGCCAAGTTGTGCCTCGACGACAGCACGCGTCTCAAGATCCCTGAGGTCTTGGGCGAGAGCTTCTCTCACGAGCTGCACACCTTCCGGTGTGCGCAGCCATTCACGAATCAGGTCCTTCACTTGGTCGTCGGTCATGTCTTGCCTCCTATCTTCCTTGGGCGGGGTGCTACTGATCCCCTGGCGCAATCCTAGGCAGCCTCGGCTTTCACGCGCCCGCGTTAGCGCCTGCCATCGAGTTTGGTGAGCGGCCAAACGACTCCGACACGGGCAAGGTACGCGAACAACGCGAGTGACTACATCAGGGACCCTTCCAGGGCCACTTGGAAGCGCTCGGCATTCCGGGCGATCGGACCGAATGTCCCCGTGTCTCCCGGATTCACGATCCGGCGGGCGTTGACGTAGTCGAGTCCGTCCTCGTTGATGAACTCGGAAAGCCTCCTTCCCGTGAAGAGGCCTTCTCGCATCCCGACGGACATGACGTCGTATGCGGTCCGAGCGTCCAGGACCGCGTCGGGATCATGCACGAGCTCGTCCCCGCGATCGAGCCGTGCGCTCAATGTCCGGTAATTGCCTTGGTGGGTCAGCTGAACGTAGCCACGGCCGTAGTACGTGTGCGAGTTCTGGCCGTTGGGGCATGGGACCGGAGGCCGCAGGCTGAGATTCGGACAGCGTCGCGGGTTGCCGTAGCTCCGCGTGTTGCCGTTCGGAAGAGGGGTACACACGGGCGTTCGACCATCGACGCATCCGCTCTCACGGATAGGCAGGTAGTTCGCTCCGACCTCGGCCCTGGCTGTCGCGAGCATGTACGCGATCCAGCGGAGGTCAACGTTCTCGGGATCGCTTTCCGCGAATCCCAGCAGTGCGTCCAGCGCTCCCCGCTGCGCGGCACTCAGGCGCGGGAAGTCCCGCTCGTACTGGGCGAAGAAAAGGGTTCGGTCGAATCTGTACTCGCCGGCCCTGCGGACCGCGTAGTTCCCGGAACCGGTCGGGTCGTGCTGTCCGGCAGCTTCGCAGACGCCACGCCTCGTACCTGCGCCAAAGAAGAGTCCGCTGCACGCGCGACAAAAGCGCCAGTCACGCTGCGCCCCGGAGAGCGTGCCAGCGTCGTGCAGGATGTAATCACCGCTCTCACTTCCGTCGTGCTCCGTCCCATCACGCGGGCAGACGCCCTGGTTCGTTCCGCCGGCGAAGAAGAGGCCTTCGCACTTCAAGCACCAGCGCCAGTTCGGCTGTCCCGGAACATGCGACTCGCCCTGCTGGATCATGTAAGGGCCGCTGCCCTGTGGATCGTGCTGTGAGTCCGGTGCTGTCTCGGGACAGACGCCGAACGTGCCGTGGCGCGCGAAGAACATCCCTTCGCACTTGATGCACCAGCGCCAGCCCTGCTGTCCGAAGTTCATGGTCGCCCTCCGCCTCCTGTATCCCGCGCGACTTCCCGACGCCTGGAGCCCCGAAAGCTACACGGACCGCGCCTTTCTGTAGCAATCCCGATTCGGTAAGAGCGATCGCTCATTGAGGCTGCTCGCTGCTCCGTCTACCCTGCTGCCAAGGATGAGGCCGAGTACCTGGATGCTCGCCGTCGGGATCGCCGTCGCGTACTTCGTGGCCGGCAAGATCGGCTTGAGCCTCGCGTACGTTCACGTCAGCGCGACCGCGGTCTGGCCGCCCACCGGCATCGCCATCGCTGCGCTGCTCATCTTCGGCACGCGCGTGTGGCCAGGCGTGCTTCTCGGCGCGTTCCTGGTGAACGCCACGACCGCGGGCAGCGTCGCGACCTCGCTCGGCATCGCGAGCGGCAACGCGCTCGAGGCCGTCGTCGCCGCGCTTCTGGTACGGCGGTGGGCGAACGGGCGCCGCGCATTCGAACGACCCGCGGACGTGCTGCGCTTCGCGTTGCTTGCCGCGGTGGTCGCGACCACGATCAGCGCGACCGTGGGCGTGACGAGCCTCGCGCTCACCGGATACGCGGAATGGTCCGACGCCGGACCGATCTGGTTCACCTGGTGGCTCGGCGACGCCGCGGGCGCGCTCGTCGTCGCGCCGTTCCTCCTCTTGTGGGCCGATCTCCTGTGGGCCCGTCAGCCCTGGGGTTGGGTCGATGCGCGTCGCTGGCCCGAAGCGCTGGCGCTGGTCGCCGGCGTCGCGCTCACCGGACTGGTCGTCTTTCACGGTGAGCCATTCAGCGTGAGGAACTATCCGAACGCCTACCTCACATTCCCCGTGCTCGTGTGGGCCGCGTACCGATTCGGCCCGCCCGTCTCGGCGTCGGTCGTGGCGGCGCTCTCGGCGATCGCGATCGCGGGCATGGTCCGCGGCTACGGGCCGTTCGTCCGCGACGACCCGAACGTATCGCTGCTGCTGCTCCAGGGCTTCATCAGCATCGCCTCGGTCGTGTCGCTCACGCTCGCCGCGGCGGTCCTCGAGCGGCGCCGCATGGTCGATGAGCTCCGCGCGGCGGAGGAACAGCTGCGGCGTGCTGAGGAACGCAAGGTGGCCGCGCGCGACGAATTCTTGTCCGTCGCCGCGCACGAGCTGAAGACCCCCATCACGAGCCTGCGTCTGGCGGTGCAGCACCTCGTCCGTCAGTCGGAGCGCGGGGCGCTGGACCAGCGCGGGCTCGCGCGCGCGCTCGCGACGGTCGATGAGCAGTCCACGCGACTCACGCGCCTGGTGACCCAGCTGCTCGACACGGTCCGACTCCAGGCGGATCGCCTCGAGCTCGAGGTCGAGGTCGCGGACGTCACGGCGATCGTGACGCGAAGCGTCGAGGACGCGCGTGCCGCGAGCGAACGCCACGAGATCGTCGTGACCGCACCGCCGTCGCTGCCCGCGATGGTCGATGCGCTGCGGCTCGAGCAGGTGATGGCGAACCTGCTGGACAACGCGATCAAGTTCAGCCCGGACGGCGGTCGCATCGACGTCTCGGTTTCGCGCCGCGACGGTGGCGTTCGTCTCGAGGTGCGCGATCACGGCATCGGCATTCCGGTCGCCGAGCGCGTGCGCGTCTTCGAGCGATTCCACCAGGCGCACGGTGACGACCATCGCTTCGGCCTCGGACTCGGCCTGTACGTCAGCAAGCAGATCGTCGACCGGCATGGCGGACGGATCGAGGTCGAGGGCCCGGATAGCGGTGGCACGCGGGTCGTCGTCTGCATACCGGGCGCGATCGACGGCGCCGCAGCCGTCGCGCCGCAGGTCGCGTCGTGAACGCCTTGCTCGCCCGACGCTCCTGGCAGGGATTCTTCATCGGCCTCGCGAGCGTGCTCCTCGTGTACGGGGTCGAGCAGGTCGTCCCGCAGGGCTGGCCCCGCGCGGCCGTCGCGTCCGTCGGATTGTTCGGGATCGGACTCGGCGCGACGCTCGCGACGCTGCGCGCCGTCCGCGCCGCGCGACCGCGCGAACGCGCTCCATGGGTGTTCATCTCACTCGGTTGCGCGTCGTGGACCGCCGGCATGCTCGCGCGAGCGGTCTACCTGATCGCCGAAGCGCCGATCCCGTCGCCCAGCATCGCCGAGATCGCGACGCTGGCCGCGGCCGCGTCATTCGGGTGCGGCTTCGTGGCGTTCCTTCGCGGCCAGCGCCTGGCGATCTACGCGCTGCTCCTCGATGCGGGCGCGCTGCTGCTCCTCCTCCTGGCGGCGATGGTGCTCCTGCTGACGCGCGTGATCGCGAGCGGCATGGTCGAGGACCCGTTCTTCACGACATTCGCGATCCTCCACGGCGTACTGTGGGCCGCCGCGAGCGGCGCGGCGCTGTCGACGCTGTGGGGTGTGGCGCTCGACGTGCCGCGACGGACGTTCGCCGCGCTGGTCCTCGGGGTGGGGCTGAACGCGCTCGGGTTCACGCTCGCGCTCCCGCAGTACATCCTGGATCAGTACCGGCCCGGCGGACTCATCGACGTTCTGTGGATGCTCGGGATGTGCGGCATCGGCTCGGCCGGGTCCATGTGGATCGAGGACCGCGCTGGCGGCAGGACGCCCCTGTTCTCGCGCGACGTCCTCCAGCTCTCCCGCATGGTCCTGCCCGCGGTCCTCGCGCTCGCGTCCGCGGCGATCATCATCCTCGCCAACGTCAGCGACGCGAGTCACGCCATCCGTTTCTTCGTCGACGCGACGATCGCCGCGCTCATGCTCATCCTCTCGATCCGCGCCGGTCTCGCGCTGTACGCCAACTGGCGCCTGGGGGAGCTCGAGCGCCAGCGGGCGCGCCAGTTCGAGGCGCTGTACGACGTGGGTCTCGCCGCGGCCGGCGAGCGGTCGCTGGACGAGCTCGCCAAGCTCGTCGTCGAACAGGCGGCGCAGCTGTCGCGCTGCCACGGCGCGATGCTCGCCCTGGCCGAGCCCGGCCGCGGCTTCGTGATCAAGGCGCTGCACAAGGGCTCGATCCCGGCTCTGCGCGATTCGGTCGGAGAGGAGCTCGTCGGCATCTCGCTCGGGGCCGTCGAGACGCGCGACCTCGTCGTCGCGCCCCGCTACGCCGACCATCCGCGCAGCACGACGGGGCTGCACGACACGATCGCGTCGGCGATCGCCGTGCCGCTCGTGGCGCACGGCGAGCTCGTCGGTGCGCTCGCGATGTATTCGGGGACACCGCGCCGGTTCTCGGGCGACACGCAGCGTCTGGTGCGTCTGTACGCCGCACAGACGGCGATCGCGATCGCGAACGCGCGACTGCTCGCGGAGACGCACCGACTCGCCCGCCACGACGATCTCACCGGCGTGCTGAACCGCCGCAGCCTGATGGACCGCCTCGAGAGCGAGGTCGCGCAGGCCACGCGGCACGGCGACATCTTCGCGGTGGTGCTGTGCGACCTGGACGGCCTCAAGCGCGTGAATGACAGCGCCGGCCACCTCGCGGGGAACGAGGTGCTGGTGAAGGTCGCGCGCGTGATGCGCGAGTCGGTGCGGGCCGAAGACGTCGTCGCGCGATTCGGCGGCGACGAGTTCGTGCTGCTGCTCCCGCGCACCGGCCTTCTGCCCGCGCAGGCGCTCGTCGGGCGCATCGCCGCGCGTCTCCGCGACGAGGGCTATCACTGGGCTGGCCGCGACCAGCCTCTTCCGCGCGTCTCGTTCGGGATCGCGTGGTTCCCCGAGGATGGAAAGACCGCGGACGCGCTGCTGGCGAGCGCGGACACGCGCATGTACGAGGACAAGGCGCGCTCGCGTGACGCGCGCGAGAGTGCGGCCGAGGCCGACTAGCGGTTAGGCTTCTCTCATCCGGCAGGGAGGGAAGTCGTGGCCAAGTGTCCCGAGTGCGACGCGGACGTTAGCGTGGGCCCCGACGCGGTGAAGGGCGAGATCGTTTCGTGCCCGGACTGCGGCGCGGAGCTCGAAGTGACGGGGACGTCGCCGCTCGCGCTCGCGCTGGCGCCGGAGGTCGAAGAAGACTGGGGTGAATAGCCCCACCGTCGGCGTGCTGCTGTCGCGCGTTCGGGTGGAGGAGAAGCTCCTGCTCGAGGCGCTCGAGGCGCGCCACGTGAGCACGAAGGTCATCGACGATCGCGAGCTGGTCCTCGCGCTCGAGCGCAAGCCCGATCTCGGCGCCGACGTCGTTCTCGAGCGCTGCATCCAGCACAGCCGAGCCCTGTACTCGCTGTGGGTCCTGTCGACGTGGGGCATCCCGACGGTGAACACGTTCGAGGTGGCGGACATCTGTGGCAACAAGCTGCTCACGACGATGCGCCTCATTCGCGACGGGGTGCCGTCACCGCGCACGCGCCTCGCGTTCACGCCGGAGTCCGCGCTCGCGGCCGTTGAGGAGCTGGGCTATCCGGCGGTGATGAAGCCGCTGGTCGGCTCGTGGGGACGGCTCATCTCCAAGGTGAACGACCGCGAGGCCGCCGAATCGATCGTCGAGCACAAGGACGTCCTGGGGACGTACATCCACTCCATCTACTACGTGCAGGAGTACGTGCCCAAGCCGGGGCGCGACATCCGCGCCTTCGTGATCGGTGACGAGACGATCGCGGCGATCTACCGCTACTCCGACCACTGGATAACGAACACCGCGCGCGGCGGCAAGGCGACCAGGTGTCCGGTGACGCCCGAGCTGAACGACCTCTGCGTGCGCGCCGCGCGCGCCGTCGGCGGTGGCGTGGTCGCCATCGACGTGCTCGAAGGTCCGGAAGGCCCGCTGGTGAACGAGGTCAACTACACCATGGAGTTCCGCAACTCCATCGACACGACTGGCGTGAACATCCCCGACCGCGTCGTCGACTACGTCCTGTCCGTCGCAAACCGATGAGCGAGAAGCAGTGCGGGTAGGCGTCGTGGGCGCCGGCGGCTATGCCGGCGGCGAACTGTTGCGTTTGCTGCTCGGTCACCCCGAAGTACCCGAGATCGTCGCGGGCAGCGAATCGCTCGCGGGTAAGCCCGTCACGGCCGCGCATCCGAACCTGCGCAAGCGCACCGACCTGCAGTTCGTCCGCTACGACGAGGTCCGCGACTGCGACGTCGTCTTCCTGAGCCTGCCGAACGGGGCGCATCGCGCGGGGGAGTTCACCGACCGCGCCCCGCTGGTCATCGATCTGTCGAGCGATCACCGGTTGAGGGACGCCGACGATTACGAACGCTGGTACGGGAGCGCCCACCCGCATCCGGCGGAGCTCGGTCGATGGATCTACGGGATACCCGAGCTGCACCGCGACCGCATCCACGGCGCCACGCGCGTGACCGGCGCGGGCTGCAACGCGACCGCCACGATCCTCGCGCTGCTTCCGCTCTTCGCGGCGGACGTGGTCGATCGGACGCGGCCCGTGGTCGTCGAGTGCAAGGTGGGCTCGAGCGAGGGCGGTCGCGAGCCGGCCGAGGACTCCCACCATCCTGAGCGCGCCGGTATCGTGCGCTCGTTCCGCCCCGTCGGTCACCGGCACACCGCCGAGGCCGAGCAGGAGCTCGCGCTCGGCGGCATCCGTCCGCGCATCGACCTCTCGGTGACGGCGGTGGAGCTCGTGCGCGGCGTCCTCGCGACGGCGCACGTCTACACGAAGGCACCGATCGACGACAAGGCGCTGTGGCGCATCTACCGCGATCGCTACGGCGGCGAGCCCTTCGTGCGCATCGTGAAGGATCGCTCCGGGATCTTCCGCTACCCGGAGCCGAAGCTCCTCGCCGGCACCAACTTCGCGGACGTCGGGTTCGCGGCCGATCCGCGCGGCGACCGCGTCGTTGCGCTCTGCGCGATCGACAACCTGGTGAAGGGCGCGGCGGGCAACGGCGTGCAGGCGATGAACGTGGCGAGCGGCTTCGACGAAGACGCCGGCCTCGAGTTCGTGGGCTTGCACCCATGACGCTGCGGGCGGTCATCAAGGCCGGCGGCAGCACTGGCGTGGATCGCGATGCCGTCGCGACGCTCGTGGCGGAGGTCGCGCGTCAGGACGAGATCGTCCTGGTGCACGGCGCGTCCGCGGAGACCGATCGGCTCGCGGCCGCGCTGGAGGTCCCGCAGGAGACGATCACCTCGCCTTCGGGGCACACCAGCCGCCGGACCGACCGCCGCACGCTCGAGGTGTTCGCGATGGCCGCGCTCGGCATCGAGAATTTCCTCTATGTCGAGAAGCTGCAGCAGCGCGGCATCGACGCGGTCGGCCTCTCCGGCATCTCCGGACGACTGCTCGTCGGCAAGCGCAAGGATGTGCGCTCCGTCAAGAATGGCAAGACGCTCATCCTGCGCGACGACTACACCGGCACTGTCGAGGCGGTGAACCTCCCGTTGCTCACGCAGTTCATCGGACCCGGGCGCGTGCCGGTCGTCGCGCCGCTGGCGCTCTCGATCGAGAACGAAGCGCTCAACGTGGACGGCGACCGCGTCGCCGCGCGCATCGCCGTCGCGATCGACGCCGACGCCCTGCTCATCCTGACCAACGTGCCCGGACTCCTCCGCGACGTGAACGACCCGACCTCGCTCGTCGCCGAGGCCACGCTGGACGAGGCCGAGAAGCTGGCGCAGGGCCGCATGAAGAAGAAGGTGCTCGCGGCGCGCGAAGCCCTCGACGGCGGGGTGGACGAGGTCGTCATCCGCAGCGCGTCCGGCGGCCCCGACGTGCGCACGGTGATCCGCTCGTGACCGTCGAGCGCGGCTCCGCGATCGGGCGGGAGGAGCGGCACACCTCGGGCCTCTACACGAAGCGCTCGCTCGCGATCGTGCGCGGCGACGGTGCGGTCGTGTACGACGAGGACGGACGGTCGTTCATCGACTGCGTGGGCGGCCAGGGCACCGCGAACCTCGGACATGGGAACGTCGCCGTGGCGGAGGCGATCGCCGCGCAGGCGCGGACGCTCGCGTCCTGCACCGAGCTGTTCTTCAACGACCGCCGGGCGGAGCTGTATGAGACGCTCGCGCGCATCCTCCCGCCGTCGCTCGACCGGATCTTCCTCTGCAACAGCGGCACCGAGGCGGTCGAGGGCGCGCTGAAGTTCGCCCGGATGGCGAGAGGACGCACGCTGGTGTTCGCGACCATGCGCGCCTTCCACGGCAAGACGATGGGCGCGCTCGCCGCGACATGGGGACCCGAGTACCGCGAGCAGATCGGCGTCGGCCTCTTCGCGGGCGTGACGCACGTTCCATTCAACAAGGTCGAGGCCCTTCACGATCCGCTCGGCGGCGTTCTCAACGCCGACACCACCGCCGCGTTCATCGTCGAGCTCGTGCAGGGCGAAGGCGGCGTGCGCCCCGCGTCCAAGGAGTTCATCCAGGAGGCCGCGCGGATCTGTCGCGAGCGCGGGATCCTGCTCGTCTTCGACGAGGTCCAGACCGGGTTCGGTCGCACGGGCACGATGTTCGCCTTCGAGCAGTACGGGGTCGTGCCGGACATCCTCTGTCTGGCGAAGTCGATCGCGGGCGGGGTGCCGATGGGCGCGATCGCCTTCTCCCGCGCGCTCGGCGATCTTCCGAAGCGATCGCATTCCTCGACCTTCGGCGGCAACCCGCTCGCGTGCGCGGCGGCGATCGCCGCGATCGCCGAGATGGAGCGCCTGGATCTCGCGGGCAACGCACGCGACCGTGGCGCGCAGCTCCTGGCCGGCCTGCGGTCGATCGAGAGCGACAAGGTGCGCGAGGTGCGCGGCCTCGGTCTGCTGGTCGGTATCGAGCTGAAGGAGAACGCCGGCCCCACGATCAAGGCGCTGCAGGACGAAGGCGTCCTCGTGCTCGGCGCCGGACCGACCGTGGTCCGCTACCTACCGCCCCTCGTCATCACCGCCGAGCAGATCGATCGCGTGATCGCCGCCACGAGGAAGGTGCTCGCATAGATCCCGCCGACCTCGATCTCGTTCGCGGTCTCGTCGCGATCCCCAGCCTGAGTCGCCAGGAGGGCGAGGCCGTCGAGTGGCTCGTCGCGCGCATGAGCGAGCGCGGATTCCGCGCGTCGGTCGACGACGCGGGCAACGCGGTGGGGGAGATCGGCGACGGGCCCGCGCACGTCGTGCTGCTCGGGCACATCGACACCGTGCCCGGGGAGTTCCCGGTCCGGATCGAGGGCGGCGAGCTCATCGGTCGCGGCGCGGTGGATGCGAAGGGACCGCTCGCGGCGTTCGTCGCGGCCGCGTCGCGGCCGGCGAAGGGCGTGCGCGTGACGGTGGTGGGCGCGGTCGAGGAGGAGTCGCCGACGAGCGCCGGCGCCCGGTATCGCGCGACGCTCCCGGCGCCCGACTGGTGCGTGATCGGCGAGCCCTCGGGCTGGGATGCGGTCACGGTCGCGTACAAAGGACGGCTCGCGCTGCGCCTGTCGCTCTCCCGCGACGCGCGGCACGGCGCGGCGCCCGGCATGACCTGCAGCGAGGAGGCGCTGGCGCTCTGGCGGCGCGTGCACGAAGCCTCCGAGCACCACACCGCGGGCGCCGACGGTTTCGCGAAGCTCGATTGCCGACTCGAGGGCATTACTGCAGGCCCCGGCGACGGCCTCGTCGAGCGAGCGGAGCTGCGCATCGGCTACCGCATCCCGCCGGGGATCGCGACGGCGGAGCTCGAGGATGAGGCGCGCGCGATCGCCGACTCGCATCGCGGAGACGCATCGGTGCTCGTCGAGCGCGTCGGCGCCGAGGAGCCGGCGCGCACGCCGCGCACGACACCGCTCGCGCGGGCGTTCGTCGGCGCCATCGCGCAGGCGGGCGGTTCGGCGACCTTCAAAGTGAAGAGCGGTACATCCGACATGAACATCCTTGCTCCGGCGTGGGGCTGCCCGATGGTCGCGTATGGCCCGGGTGACTCGCGCTACGACCACACGCCGATGGAGCGTCTGGTCCTCAGCGATTACGAGCGCGCGATTTCTGTGCTCCGTGATGTGCTCGCGAAGGCCGGCAAGCCCATAATCTGACCCCGACCCGCCGCGGCGGGGGCAGGAGGCGGGAAGGGTGTTCAAGCGGCTCCTCGCGAAGCGGCAGACGCGCCAGCGCGCCGTGGTGGCCGCGCTGACGGTGGTCGCCGTGCTCTTCGGCGCCGTGACCCTCGCGGTGAGCGCCTTCGACACGACGCTCCAGTCCGCGTTCTACGACAAGGCGATAGACCTCTCGCCCGCGAAGATCAGCAACCAGATCACGATCGTCGCCATCGACGACGCGACGGTCACGAAGTACGGCCGCTGGCCGTTGCCACGTACCGCCTACGTCGAGCTGCTGCGCGCGCTCAAGCCGCTGAACCCGAGCGTCATCGCGTTCGACGTCAGCTTCTTCGATCCCTCGCCGAGCGCGGACGAGGACCGCCAGCTCGTGGCGGCGATCAAGGACGCGGGCAACGTCGTGCTGGCGATGCAGGGCTCAGGCGATGGCGAGATCGGCGATCACGTGACGCGGTTCAAGAACGTCCAGCTGCCGCTCCCGGAGATCCGCAACGCCGCCGCCGCGCTCGGCGCGGTGAACGTCTTCCCCGATCCCGATGGCCGCGTGCGCGACAGCCAGCTGGTGATCGAGAGCGCCGACGGGAAGCGCTACTACTCGCTGCCGCTCGTCGCCGCGGCGCGCTCGGGCATCCGCGCCGATCTGTCGAACGCGCGGATGGACGGCGAGCGTCTCATCGTGCCGGCGCCGATCCGCGAGCGTGTGATGCCCCTCAACCAGCGCGGCGGCATGTCCGTGTACTACGCCGCACCGCCCGCGACCGACACCGCCGTCAGTCTGCCGGGCCGCTGCCCGACGGCGCGCGGCGCGGCAGCGTCGGAGTTCTGCGTCGTCTCGCTCAAGGATGTCGTCGCGGGGACGGTGCCCGCCGCCGTGCTCAGCAGCAGGGTCATCTTCATCGGCGCGCACTCCCTCTCGTCGGTCCCGGACGACTATCCCGTGCCGAACAGCGTGGGACGCAAGATGTGGGGCGTGGAGATCTGGGCGAACACGACGCAGTCGATCTTCACCGACCGTTACCCGGTGCTCCGGCAGGGATTCCTCACCACGCTCGCGCAGCTTCTCGTGCTCACCGGTATCGGCATGTATCTCGTCCTGCGCTGGCGTCTCTTCGGCTTCCTCGGTGCGCTCGGCGCCCTGCTCCTCTACGTGCTCGGTGGTTACGCGCTCTTCAACATACAGACGCAGGGCGACATCGGGAACGGCCCGGTCGAGGTGCCGTCGATGGCGTACGCGCTCCCGGCGGCGTTCTGGTGGGTCATGTGTCTTGGCTACCTGCTGGTCGAGGAGCAGCTCGCGCTCGGACGTACGCAGAGCACCTTCGGTCGCTTCGTCACGCCCGCTGTCGCGCGCACGATCATGGATCGCGAGGAGTCGGGTCAGCTCGCGCTCGGCGGCGAGGACCGTCGCGTCACCGTGCTTTTCGGGGACATCCGTGGATTCACCACGATCTCCGAGGGCATGACGCCGGCGACGCTGCTCGGACACCTGAACCGCTACTTCGACGGGATGGTCGAGATCGTGAACCGGTTCGAAGGCACCGTGAACAAGTACAACGGCGACAACATCATGGTCATCTGGGGCGCGCCGCTCGAGGTCGCGGACGAAGCGCGGAAGGCCGTCGAGTGCGCGCTCGAGATGCAGAAATGGATCCAGGGCGAGCGCGGCAAGGGCGGTCCCGACGTGTCGTTCGGATTCGGGATCAACACCGGTCACGTCGTCGCGGGCTTCCTCGGCGCGAAGGGCCGGATGGAATACACGGTCATCGGCGACACGGCGAACGTCGCGTCGCGTCTGACTTCCAACGACATCGCGCGCCGCGATCAGGTCGCCTGCAGCGCGGAGACGCTCACCGAGCTCGGCGACGACGTCGAGCCGGTCGACCTCGGCGCGATCCAGGTGAAGGGACGCGCCGAGCCGGTGCGCTGCTACCAGATCAATCGCATCGGGACGGTCGTGAACCCGAATCCCGCGCCGCCGCCGGAGCTCCCCGTCACCAAGGCTGCCGTGGCAGGATTCCATTAGCCGTCGTGCTCGACGAGAAGATCGCCCTCATCCTCGTGAAGCTTGGCCATCTATCGGTCCAGAAGGATCGCGAGGCCTACCTGCGCGGCTTGGTGGACCTGTGCTCGCAGGCCGTCGATGCCGAGCGCTGCACGTTCTACATCGTCGATCACGAGAAGAAGGAGATCTGGGCCCGCGTGGCACAGCGGACCACCACGGAGATCCGTCTCCCGCTTGGCCAGGGCCTCGCCGGCTATTCGGCGCTCAGCGGCGAGACCATCAACGTACCGGATGCCTACGCCGACGCTCGCTTCGATCGCAACATCGACCTGCGGACCGGCTTCCGCACGCTGAACATCCTCGTCGTGCCGGTATGGGGAAGCCAGGACAAGCCGGTCGGCGTCATCCAGGCGCTCAACAAACGGAACGGAACGTTCGAGCGTCGCGACCAGATGCTCCTCGAGCAGATCGCCGAGACGGTCGCGCCGGTCGTGGAGAAGATCACCGCCGAATGAGCGAGGAGAGGGCCGAGCGCCGCAAGGCGGAGCGACGGCGCAGCAGCGGACAGCGCCTCGACCTCATTCTCGACATCACCCGACGTCTGATGTCGGTGACGGATCTCGACGCGCTGCTGCGGTTGATGGCCGAGGCGACGACGAGCCTCCTCGAGGCGGATCGCGCCACGATCTTCATCGTCGATCGGGACGGCGGGGAGCTGTGGTCGCGCGTCGCCCTGGGCGCGAGCGAGATCCGCTTCCCGGTGGGGCGTGGTATCGCGGGGACCGTCGCCCAGACGGGTGAGGTCGTCAACATCCCCGATGCGTACGCTGACCCCCGGTTCAATCCGGAGCCGGATCGTCAGAGCGGATATCGCACCCACAGCCTCCTGACGTTCCCGATGACCGGTCAGGAGGGTCGCGTGATCGGAGTGTTCCAGGTCGTGAACAAGCGCGGCGGTCCGTTCACCAAGCAGGACGAGGACACGCTCGCCTCGCTCGCCGCGTCGGCCGCCGTCGCGGTGGAGAACGCGCAGCTCATCGCCGAGCAGAAGCAGCTGTGGCAGAGCCTCATCGAGACGCTCGCGGTCACGATCGACGCGCGCGACCAGCAGACCGCCGGCCACAGCCAGCGCGTCACGCGCTACGCGGAGGTCATCGGGCGCGAGATGGGGCTCGACGGAAAAGACCTGGAGAAGCTGCGCGCCGCGGCGCTGCTGCACGACTACGGGAAGATCGCCGTGCGGGACCGTTTCCTCCAGAAGCCGGGGAAGCTCGACGACGCCGAGTTCGCCTACATGAAGGCCCACGCCGAGAAGACCGGGGAATTCCTCGCGCATCTGGAGTTCCCGCACGACATGCGCGACGTCCCCGTGATCGCGTCGCAGCACCACGAGCGTATGGACGGCAAGGGGTATCCCAAGGGATTGGGATCGAGCGACATCGTGCTGGGCGCGCGCATCGTCGCGGCGGCGGACGTCTTCGACGCGCTGACCGCGCCGCGCTACTACAAGCCCGCCTATCCGCTGGACAAGACGCTCGAGATCATGGACGGCATGGCCGGGAACCATCTCGATCCCGCGGTGATGGCCGCCGTCCACCGCGCCCTTCCCGCGCTCGAGGCCACCATCGCCGAGCTGAAACATACCTGGCCAAAGCCGGGTGACGAAGGTATGGGCAGCATCCAGGAGGCCGCGGGGCAGCTGTCGGAGCGCGATCAGGAGGCGGCGGCGAAGCCCGCATGAAGATCCGCTTCTGGGGTACGCGTGGCTCCATCCCGACGCCGGGCCCGAACACCGTGCGCTACGGCGGGAATACCGCGTGCGTCGAGGTGCGCGACAGCACCGGCGCGCTTCTGGTCCTCGATGCCGGCACCGGCCTGCGGGAGCTTGGCATCGCGCTCATGAACGGAGGTGGGCGCCGTCCGTTCGACGTCGATCTGCTCATCTCGCACCTCCACTGGGATCACATCCAGGGCATCCCCTTCTTCCGTCCGGCGTACGACCCGAAGAGCCGGCTGCGGATCATCGGTCCGCACCAGGAGTCGCGGTCGATGAAGGAGCTGCTCGGGCTCGGCATGGACGACCCGTTCTTCCCGGTGGACATCGACGACCTCCCGGTGAAGCTCGAGATCGCGGAGATGGGCGACGGATCGGACGAGCGGGTCGGCCCATATCGCGTGCGCTCGGCGACGATCTACCACCCGGCGCCGACGCTCGCGTATCGCATCGAGGCCGACGGCCGTTCGGTCGTCTATGCGACCGACACCGAGGATCCGTTCTCAGGAAGGCCGAATCCGGTGATTCCCCTGTCGATGGGCGCCGACACGCTCATCCACGATGCGCAGTTCGTGCAGAGCGACTTCAAGGCGACCTGGGGCCACTCGACGATCGACGCGGCGATCGACGTCGCGGTGAGGTCCGAGGTGAAGCGGCTCGTCCTCTACCACCACGACCCCGACCGCAGCGATGACGCGCTCGACCAGATCGGGAAGGACGCGCAGCGCGCGGCAAGCGAGCGGCGCGCCGGACTCGAGGTCGTCGTCGCGCGCGAGGGGCTCGAGCTCGAGGTCTAAGGCGACGATCCACACGCCCGGGACGTGATGCGGCGGCCTACAGTGGTGCCACGGGGAGGTGCGGCATGAACGCGCTCGAGACGATCAACCAGACGCGCGACGCACTCACGGTGCGCAGGGTGTACGGCGACCCGTATCAGGAAGACGGCGTGACGATCATCCCCGCGGCGCACGTGCGCGGCGGCGCCGGTGGAGGCGGAGACACGCAGGGCAACGGCGGCGCTGGCTTCGGGCTCTCGGCGCACCCGGCGGGCGCGTGGGTCATCAAGGACGGCGACGCTCGGTGGCGACCGGCGCTCGATCTGAATCGCGTGATCTTCATGGGTCAGCTCGCCGGGATCGTCATGTTCCTCGCGCTGCGGTCGATCCTGACGGCTTGGGCGAAGCGGCGCTGACGATCTCGTAGGTCTCGCTCGCGCCGTCGCCGGTGCGGCGGTCCATCGCCCACGAGCCCGGCGTGCGCTTCGCTACTTCCTTCACCTCGGCCGCGACGCGCGCGACCTCGGTCGAGGAGCTGAAGCGCAGCGGCGTCGCCTTCACGACGCCGACGGATACCGATACGAGCGGCGTCCGCCGCATGCGTCCGCGGCGATCGCGCGTTTCGAGCCACCCACGATCGCGGTCCGCCGCGTCATAGAGATCACGTGCGACGGGCGCGAACCGCGACACGATCGTCTGTGCCATCGGCTCGGCGGCGTCCGAGGGCACGAGGATCACGAAGTCGTCGCCGCCGATGTGCCCCACGAACCCCTGGCCGTCCGCGATCTCCGCGAGGAGCCCCGCCATGTGCGAGATGAGCTCGTCTCCGCGGCCGAATCCGTAGTGGTCGTTGAAGCTCTTGAAGCCATCGACGTCGACATACAGGCACGCGAAGTCTTCGCCGGCGCGGAGCCGGTGGCCGATCTCATCGGCGATGGTGACGTTCCCGGGAAGTCCCGAGAGCGGATTGAGGCTGCGCAGCTCGCGCGTCCGGCGCAGCGCGGCGGTGATGCGCGCGAGGAGCTCCTCGTTGTCGAAGGGCTTGGACACGTAGTCGTCGGCGCCCGCGAGAAGGCGAGCGGTCTTCTCCTGCGGCTCGCCCTTGGCCGAGAGGAACATGACCGGGACCGATCGCGTCGCCGGCTCCGCGCGCAGTCGGGCCTGCACCTCGTCTCCCGAAAGTCGCGGCATGGCGACGTCGAGCACGATCAGGTCGGGACGGGTGCGCCGGGCCCGCTCGAGCGCCTCCTCACCGTCCGACGCGGTCACGCACTCGAGTCCGGCGTCGGTGAGGATCGCCTCGACGATCTGCCGGACGTTCGGATCGTCGTCGGCGACCAGCACACGTCCCGTCATCCGCTCAGGAATAGTGGGACCGGACCCGTTGGGCAATGAGAAAACGGTACCGATGCACCTAGCCCGCTTTGGACGCCTGGCTGCCTGTAGAGCGCGGGACCGAGTTGGCGATCTTGCCGAGAGCCCAGGAATGCGGCACCACCAGCCCGACCGCGACGCCGGCCGGGACGACGAGATCCAGTGTCGCGGCGATCTCCTCCGCGACGCGAGTGGCGTCGGCGGAATCGCGGGCGCGCCGGCGCACGATCCCCGCGAGCATCGAGTCTCTGGCCTTCCCGTCCGTCGGCATGTAGCCAACGAACGCGTGACCGAGAAGAGAGAGGTCGCATGGCGCAGCTTCCATGCGCGCCGTCGTTGCAGGGGTTATGCCGTGACGGAGTTACGGCACGCTCGCTCTGGGGGTGTTACGAGCCGTCGGCTACGAGCCGACCCGCTCCAGGACCACTACCGGGATCACGCGTGTCGTCTTCTTCGGGTACTCCGCGAAACCGGGCATCAGCCTCGCGTGCGCGTCGTAGAGGCGGTCGCGTTCCCCGCCTCGCGCGATCGGCGTGGCCTTGACGCGGAACTTCTCGGTCCCGACTTCGACGGTCGCCTCGCGGCGCTTCACGAGGTTGTGATACCAGGAAGGATGCGTCGGCGCTCCGCCCTTTGATGCCGCGATCACGTAGTGGTCGCCGTCCCTGTGGTACGCGACGGGTGTGGTCCGCGTCAGACCGGTCTTCGCGCCGCGCGTCGTGAGGAGCAGCAGGCGGTCGCCGAAATGCGTGATGCCTTTGCCCTTCTTGGCGTGGAATTCGTCGATGATGTTCTTGTTCCAGTCGCGGGCCATCAAACCTCCACTAGCGCTTGGTGCTGTCAGCGGGCATTCCTAGGCTGTCGGATTCAGGTGCCCGAGGTGGGACTCGAACCCACACGAGGTTGCCCCCATCGGCTCCTAGGGCCGACGCGTCTTCCAGTTCCGCCACCCGGGCTTTGCGGCTCATCGTAGACGTGGAGCGCACTACAGCTCATGCCGTCGCGCGTAGGCGTCCCAGATCGCACGCTTTCGCAGGAGGCACGGCGCGTCGCGGTCGCTATAGAGCCACGACAGCAGCCGAATCGAATCGTGTTTGCCAAATGCGAGTGCGAAGACACTTCTCTTGCCTTGCGGCGCGATCCAACCGCGAAGACCGAGGGCTCCGCGTAGCCTGCCACGCAGCGATTCGAGATGTAGCCGACTGCCCGATACGAATCGGGCGCCGAACCATTCCCAGAAATAGTCGGACCTTCGCGTAGTGTCTGCGCGCCAAACCGCATTGGTAATGGTGCCGTCGCCATCCAGCAGACCTCGGACAAGAGGCGCGAGGAATTCGTCTTGGACCGCGATCGCGCCGAGGACGAGGCTCTTGCGCGGCATCAGACCGATAGTCAGGAACCAGCGATGGAATTGAGCGTCCTTGAATTGCACCCTGTAGATGGTTGTACCTGTTCGGGTGATCTCGGTGCGATATCGACCCGGGCGACCTGTCAGCGCGAGGAACGTTTCGACCAGCTGCAAGTCCATACTCACGAACGAGATCGTCCGTGTTTCCCGTGCAAGGTTACCGTCCGTGGCGATCAATCCCACGAGATAGGCGATCTTGGGCGACCAGGTTGTTGGCATTCTCTCGGCGGTGATCGCCCAGCCGCATTCATTCAGCGGTTTCTGTCGTTGGTACGACTTACCGCGATGCCCGGCAGCGGCCCGCGCGACGCGAGCGTCGTCGGCAGCGCGTTTGCCTTTCGCCCACCCCTTACCCTCGCCCTTCGGCACTGCCGCATCGGATCACTTCGGCCAGTCCGTGTCGATAGGACCAGAAGCGGTGGCGGCACGCGGAGGCGACCTAGGCGCCCGCGGCCTCCACGACCGAGCTCGCCGCGTCGTCGAGGCGCTTGCGTGCGGCTTCCGTCGATCGTCGTTCGTGGCGCGCGCGGAGGATCGAGATCTGTCGGACGTAGGCCTGCGCATCCGTCTCGCTCTGCCCGAGCGCGCGCAGCGTCTTCTCGACCTGCTGGGTGTGCTCGACCAGATGCGCACCGAAGCGATGCAGGCGGAAGCGCACGTCGACGTCGAACGGCACGTCGACCGCGCTCCAGCGCGACGGCCGCGCCAGAGCAGACTCGTCCGTCCTGGCGAGTGCGGCGTCCGTCTCGGCGCGCCGCGTCGCGAGCGCGTCGACGATCGCGAGCGCGTCTCCGGCGGTGTCGGCGGGGTCCGGCTTCGGTCGGCGTTCCGGAGGCAGCACCAGCGGCTCGTCGTCGTGGCGCACCAGAGCGTGCTGGGTGTTCGCGCGGTACGAGCGCTCGACGTTGGTGGTGTGCTCCATCGTCTTGCGGATCGACCACTCGCCCGGCGCCGGGTCGCGATCGAGAAGATCGTCTGGCACGGCGAGCAGAAGGCCGCGGAGATCGCCGTACGCGCGCTGAGCGAGCGCGAGGATGCGCTCGGCCTCGTTCGTCGGCGTCTTCGTCGCGACCAGCGCGGCCTGCTCCTCCATGAGCAGGTAGAAGAAGGCGTTGCGCAGATCCGCGAGGCCCTTCCCCGGCCAGGTCCACGGTCGCGCGAGGTCGGCGTCGGTGAGGCGCGCGAGCTGGCGGAGCGCGGCGTGAAAACCTACGGCTTCACCCTCGCCTCGATCCCCGAGAGCCGCTCGATCACCTTGATGAGCGCGAGGTTGCCCTCGCGGCCGCCGCCGCCGCGCTGCAGCGCGTTGTACAGCTCGTGCACGAGCGCGGTCCCGGGGAGCGAGATGTGATCGCCGAACGCGTTGTCGAGCACGAGCCGCAGGTCCTTCTGCTGCAGGTCGACCATGAAGCCCGGCCGGAAATCGCCGGCGAGCATCTTCGGGGCGTAGTTCTGCATCGCCCAGGAGGATCCCGCGCCGCCGGCGATGACCTGGCGCGTTCGTTCCAGGTCGATGCCCTGCGATCGTGCGAACACCAGCGCCTCGGAGACGCCGAGGTTGTTGATCGCGACGGCGATCTGGTTCGCGAGCTTGCAGGCCTGACCCGCGCCGTGGTCGCCGATGTGGACGATGGTCTTCCCCAGCGCCTCGAAGAGCGGCATCGCGCGCTTCACGTCCGCTTCGTCGCCGCCGACCATGATCGCCAGGCGCGCCTCGATCGCGCCGATCTCGCCACCGGACACCGGCGCGTCCAGGGTGCGGAACGGCGGCGTGTTCTTCGCGGCGCGCTCCGCGAACTCTTTGGTCGCCGCCGGCGAGATCGTGCTCATGTCGATGACCAGGAGCCCGTCGTGGGCGCCGGACGCGACGCCGTCGGCGCCGAACGTCACCGCCTCCACGTCGGGCGAGTTGGTGACCATCGTGACGACGATGTCGGAGCGCTGGGCGACGTCGCGCGGCGTTCGCACGATCGTCGCGCCGTCCTTGGACAGCGGCTCGGCGCGCGCGGCGGTCCGGTTCGTCACCGTCACCGGAAAGCCCGCCTTCATCGCGTTCCGGGCCATCGGCGTGCCCATGATCCCCATGCCGACGAAGCCGATGCGCTCCACCACCCTAGTTCTCGCGGTCCTCACCGTTCGTTTCGCCGTCCTCTTCGCGCGAGAGGAAGACGGTGCGTTCATCGGCGCCCTCGGTCACCAGGTAGGTGTGCTCCTCGCTCTCGTCCACGTTGACCGACGCGATGAGCAGGTCGTCGGTGACGTGTATGAATTCCCCGCTGCGCTGCAGCTCGTTCGCGATCGCCTCCGCGAGCGAATCCTCCTCGTACGACTCGAGCACGAGCGCGCGCGCTTTCTTCACCAGCGCGAAGAACTCGATGGGTTCGAGGCGCTCTTCGTGTCCGAGCAGCACCGCGGCGCCGACGTCCTCGTCGCCTTCGTGTATCTCGTAGAAGTACATCGGCCATACACTATGACCGTCCCATGACAGACGCTCCTACGACCTCCGCGCCCACCGAGCGGTCGTTCCGCCACACCGTGCGGCGCGAGTCGGGTTCGCAGGTCGCGCTCGAGGTCGAGGTCGACGCCGAGCGCCTCTCGCGCCAGGCCGACCGCGTCTTCGAGCGCCACAACCAGCGCGCGCGCATACCCGGCTTCCGTCCCGGAAAGGCGCCGCGTGCGATGTACGAGCGCAGCTATGGCGCGGAGCACCTCTGGGCGGAGGCCGCCGAGGACGTGATCGACGAGACCTACCGCGAGATCCTCGACATCGAGGATCTCTCGCCGCTGGACCGGCCGAGCGTCGACATCACGCAGCTCGATCCGACCAAGCCGCTGAAGTGGACGGCGAAGGTGACGGTGCGCCCGGACGTCGCGCTCGGCGACTACGCGGCGCACGGCGTGACCGTCGAGCCCGCGCCGCCCTCCGACGCGGAGATTGAGAAGACGGTGGAGGGGATGCGCGAATCGCACGCGCAGCTCGTCCCCCTGCAGCGCGAGGCGCGCGCGGGCGACATCGTGATGGTCGACATCGACGTGACCGTCGACGGCAAGGCGATGCCGCCGTTCGCGCGGAACGCGCACGTCGAAGCTGGCCGGAAGACCTCCATCGACGGGCTGGGGGAGGCGTTCGTCGGCCTGAAGACGGGCGACAGCAAGACCATCGAGCTCAGCTTCCCCGAAGAGGGCTCGTCGGCGGAGCTCCGCGGGAAGAAGGGCGTCTTCACGATCCGCGCCAGCCAGGTCTCCGAGAAGGTGCTGCCCGCGCTCGACGACGACTTCGCCAAGACCGTGGGCGTCGCCGACGTCGCCGAGCTGCGCCGTGCGGTGAAGAACGAGCTCGCCCACGCCGCGTTCCACGAGGCGCGCGACGACGCCGCGGAGAAGATGCTCGACCACGCGGTGGAGACCGCGACGGTCGAGGTGCCCGAGATCCTCATCCAGGACGAGCTCGACCACCTAGTCGCCGATCTGAAGGAGCGCGTGCGCGAGCAGGGCCTCACGCTCGAGCAGTTCCTCCTGCAGGCGCGCAAGACCGAGAAGGAGATCCGCGACGAGTGGCAACCCGCCGCCGAGCGACGCGCGAAGTCGAACCTCGTGCTCGACGCGATCGCGAAGAAAGAGAACGTGACCGTCTCATCGCAGGAGCTCGCGGCGCAGGTCGCGATGACGCCGCTCGCGCAGCAGGATCCACGTGCGCTGCGCGATCCGGTGATCCTCGGGTCGCTCGCGCGGTCGATCCGCAACCGCAAGACGGTGGACAAGCTCATTGGCCTGGAGTCACCTGACGCGGAGCGCCTCGCGATCGAGAAGGCGGGCGGGGAAGTCGTTCACGACCATGGTGCGGCTCCGGCGCAGCCCGAGACGCCGAAGATCATCGTGCCCGAGAAGAGCGACGCGACGCCGGAAGGCCGCGAGGCACTCCGCGCGATGCTGGAGAAGAAGAGCTAGCGACCCCGGACGCGGCCGCGGGAGGACCCGCGCCGCGCCTACCGAGCTACGACAGGTTCTTCCTGAACCACTCGATCGTCGCGACCCAGGCCTTCTGTGCCTGCGCCGCGTTGTAGCGCTCACCGGTGTCGTTGTGGAACGCGTGGTTCACACCGGGGTACACCGTCACTTGGTACGGGACACCAGCCTTCTTGAGCTGCTCCTCCATCTGCGGCGCGGTCCCGGTGATGCGCGTGTCCTGCTCGGCATACACGGCTGACACGGCGGTCTTCGTCTTCGCGATGTCGGCGAAGTTCGACGGCTGCGGTCCGTAGAACGGCACCCCAGCTTTCACATCGACAGCGGCCGCGACGAGATTCCACACCTCGCCGCCGCCGAAGCAGAAGCCGACGACGCCGATGGTCCCGCTCGTCTGTGCCTTGAGGAACGTGATCGTCGCGTTGTGATCCGCGAGCTTTCCCGCGAGGGTGAGCTTGCCGAGCTCCGCGTTGTATGCCGCCTGGTCGGTGAGCTTCGCAGCGCCGCCGGCGCGCGCGACGAGATCGATGTTGATCCCGACGAATCCCGCCGTCGCGACGCGGCGCACGACGTCGCGGATGTGCTCGGTCTGCCCCCGGTTCTCGTGGATGACCACCACGCCGGGTACCTTCCCGCTCGCCGCCGCCGGCTTCGCCATGTAGGCCATGAGCGACGCGCCGTCGGGGCCCTTCACGTCGGGCTTGGACACGGTGATGCGCGGATCGGTCTCCTTCACCGTCACGCCGTCGGTGGTCGGCGTGGCGGGGGGCGTCGCGAAGGGCTGCGCGACGAGGGCTGGGCTGGGCGACGGCGCGACCGTCGCGGCGGCCGTTGCGGTCGCCGCCGACGGGGCGGCAGCCGGGCCGCAGGCGGCCACGATCGTGGCGGCGAGCGCCGCGCTGCCGCTGATGAGCGTCACCCGCCGCAGGAGTTCACGACGTGAAATACGCCCCTCCTGGTACTCCTCGACGTGCTCGTCGATCAGGTAGCGCTGCGTCTCGTTCAGCTCACCCACGTCCTGACCTCCCCGAGTGGTTTCGCACCTGTATACGCGCACCGGCCCGCCGAGGCTCACTTCGGCGTAAGCGCGAGGACTACGCCTTCCGGGCGGCGCCCCGCGAGAGCCACGAGCGGACGCGCGCGCGTACCTGTGGGAGAGCGAAGGGCTTCCTGATGTAGTCGGTGATCCCGGCCGAGAAGGCGCTCGTCATGTCGTCCTGCCGGGTGCGCGCGGTGAGCACGATGAACGGGGTGTCGGCGTACCGCGGCATGGCCCGGATCCGCTTGGTGGCCGTGAGACCGTCGAGGTTGGGCATCTGGATGTCGACCAGGAGGAGGTCGTAGGTCGTTGCGGCCGCCTTCGACACGAGCTCGTCGCCATCGAACGCGACGTCCACCTGGTAGCCGTCGCCGCGCAGCACCGTCTCGAGGATGCGCACGAGCGCGACGTCGTCGTCGGCCACGATGATCCGCGCGTGTTCCGGCATCGCGATCGGCGGGGGCTCCACGTCGACCGCTCTCGCGTATGGCCCCTCCGCGAGCAGGATCTCCTCGCCCTCCGCCGCGCCGACGACACGGAGGGCCATGCCCGACGCGGACACGCGGCGCTCCGCGTCCGCGACGAGGGCGTCGATGCCCGTGTCGTCCCGGCCGGGGTCGTGGTGGAAGAGCACGAGCGTCTTCGCTTGCGCGGCGAGCGCGACGTCGACCGCGTACTCGATCGAGCTGTGGCCCCAGCCGGCCTTCGCCGGGTAATCCGCGAGCGTGTACTGCGCGTCGTGCACCAGGATGTCCGCGTCCGCGAGAAAGCGCGCGTGCCGCGTGTCGCTCGGGTGCGCGAGCATCGCCGGGTCGTACGCGTCGCCCGAGCGGGCCTCGCGCCAGTGCGGATTCGCGTGCGCCTCGTGGTCCGTCGCGTAGACGAACGTCGCCGCGCCGACGCTCACGCGGTAGCCGATGCAGGGGGAGGTGTGGTTGAGGAACTGGGTCGTGATGCTCACGCCCTCGATCGCGAATTCCGTCTCCGCGAGCTCGACGAAGTCGACCTGCGCCGGCATCGACTCCAGCGGCACCGGGAAGTACGCGTAGTCCATCGAGCCGCCGATGGCGAGCGGAAGAGTCCGATCCACGCCCGCCGGTCCGTAGATCGTGAGATGGCTTCCGGGCACGAACGCCGGCAGGAAGAACGGCAGGCCCTGGATGTGATCGCCGTGCGTGTGCGAGAGCAGGAGATGCGCGCGGATCGGTCCCTTCGTCGCGAGCGAGAGGCCGAGCTTTCGCGCGCCGGTGCCGCAGTCGAAGATGAGGGTCGTCCCATCGTTGGTGACCACCTCGACGCACGGCGTGTTCCCGCCGTAGCGGAGCGTCTCGGGGCCCGCCGCGGCGATCGATCCTCGTGTGCCCCAGAAGCGGATGCGGATGTCAGCGTCCCGCCGGCGCCACCACGGTGACCTGAGCGGCGAGATCCCGCATCACCTTGGCGGCGGCGTTGTCTGGATGGAGCACGACGAGCGGTCGACCGCGATCGGCGGACTCGTCGAACATCGGCGTGAACGGCACGACGATGTCCGGCCTGCGGTTGAAGAAGCGCGCGACCTCGTCGGTCTCGAGCCCCGTCTGCGTCGTGCGATTCAGGATGAGAAGGATGCGCTCCTTCGGATAGGAGAGCTTGTCGAGCACGTCGAAGCAGTCCTTCGCGGCCTTGAGCGACGCGAGATGCGGCTCCGCGATGACGCACGCGCCCTCCGCGGTGTCGATCGCCGCCAGCGCCTGCTGCGTGAAGCTCGCCGGCGTGTCGACCAGCACGTAGTCACTGCTCACCCGAAGGCGGTCGATGCTCTGGTGGACGGCGCCGACCGTGACGAGCTCCGCGTGTTCGGGCGCGGTGGATCCGGTGCACACCTGCACCCCCGTGCGGTCCTGGATGAGGTACGGCGCGAACGCGGCATCGTCCAGCTTGGCGATCTCGCCGTCGGCCAGCTCCGCGAGCGTGCGGCCGGGCTTCATGTTGAAGTGCATCGCGACGTTGCCGAACTCGAGGTTGAGGTCGAGCAGCGCGGTCTTGTACATCTTCGTTTCCGCGAGCGCGACCGCGGTATTGACCGCGAGCGTCGTGGCGCCCGCTCCGCCCTTGCCCCGGAGGAACACGACCACCCGGCCGCGCCTCTTTGCGACCGCGCCGCCCGTGGCCTGCAGGCGTTTGAGAAGGACCTCGATCTTCGCCGCGAGCACCGACATCTCGACCGGCTTGGCGATGTACTCATCGGCGCCCTCCGCGTACCCGGTGAGGATATCGTCGGCCTGCTTGCGCGCCGATAGCATCACGATCGGCATGCGCGCCGTGCGGTGGTCGGCGCGCAGACGCCGCGTCAGCTCGAAGCCGTTCATGTTCGGCATGTTCACGTCGGTGATGAGCAGGTCCGGCGTGTTCGCGCGGATGAGCCGCAGCGCCTCGTTGCCGTCGCTGGCGACGTCGACCACATAGCCGCGGCGCTCGAGCCACGTCTGCATCAGCTTCCGTATCTGCTCCTCGTCGTCGACGAAGAGGACACGCTCGCCACTCACCGGCTCAAGCCTCCACGGGCGTGGTGCCGACCGCAAGTGGGAGACTCACCTGGAAGACCGACCCCCGACCGACCTCGCTCTCGGCCCACACCCGTCCGCCGTGCATCGCGACGATCGCCCGCACGATCGGAAGGCCCAGGCCGGTCCCCTGGATGGCCCTCGTCGCGGCGGACTCCACCCGCGCGTACCGCTCGAAGATGGTCTCGAGGGCGTCCTCAGGTATGCCGACGCCCTGGTCGCTGACGCGCAGGAGCAGCGTGCCGGCGCTGGCGTGCGTGCTCACGGCGATCTCGCCGCCGGTGGGCGAGTACTTCACGGCGTTGTTCAGCAGATTCGAGACGACCTGTGTCATTCGGTCGCGATCCGCGTCGATCTTCGGCAGATCCTTTTGCAGATCGAAGGCGACCGTGTGGTTCGGGGCGTTCGGCCTGATCCGCGCCGCGACCTCGCCGATGACGGCGTTGAGATCCATGGGCTCGCGCCGCAGGCTCATGCGTCCGGATTCCATCCGGCCGAGGTCGAGCATCTCGTTGATCATCCGCGTGAGTCGCTGCGCGTCTCGGTTGATGTCGCCGGCGTACTCGCGCATCTCCTCGATCGAGAGCTGTTCGTCGCGCATCATCTCGCTGAACCCCTGGATGCCCGTGAGCGGAGTCCGGAACTCATGGCTCACGATGGACACGAACTCGCTCTTCTGCTGATTGAGACGCTCGAGCTGCTCCATCGCCTGGCGCTGGCGCGAGAAGGCCTCCGCGGTGACCAGCGCGGCGGCGGCCTGGTCGCCGAACAGCGTCAGGAGGCGCGCCTCCTTGTCGCTGAACTGCGCGCCCCGCTCGAACGACCGGATGACGAGCGCTCCGACGCGGCGGCCACCCAGCACGAGCGGTACCGCCAGGGCCGCCTGAATACCGCTTTGGCGACCGGTGAGCGTGGCCTGCTCCCAGCGTGGGTAGTCGTTGACGATCACGGGCGCGCCGGAGGCGTGCACCGCGCCGGCCATCCCCTCGCCACTGCGCTGCACCCGCGACACCTCGCGCTCCTGTGGATCGAAGTTCTGCACCAGGCGCAGCACCTGCCCCTCGTCGTCCCAGGTGTACAGCGAGGCCGTACCGCGGCCCAGTAGACCTGCCGCGATCCGCAGGATCTCGTCGAGGACGTTGCGCGCGCTGGACTGCGCCACGACCGCCGCGCTCGCCTTCTGGAGCGCGAGCAGGCGCGTGTTCTCGCGCTGGCGCGATTTGGAACAGGCGCGCCGTCTCCATCGCCACGCGGAGCTCGCGCGCGACCCCTTCGACGAGACGGGTCTCATCCGCGGTCCAGTCGCGCACGCGATCGGCCTCGACGAGAGAGAGCGTTCCGACGAGCTCGCCGCCGACGAGGATCGGCGTCGCGAGCACGGCGCGGGCCCCGCTATCGGGGCGGTGGGTCTCGGACAGCCGCGCGTCCGAGGTCACGTCCGAGAAGACCGCCGTGCGGCCGGTCTGCGCGACCAGGCGCGCCACGGACAGGGCGCTCGAGCCCGCCGCCGGCGCGACGCCGGGCGCGGTCCACTCGTACGCCACGCGCAGGTCGTTCGGCGACGAGCCGGTCGCCGCGCTCACGCGCGACACGCGCAGCGTGCGTCCGAGCTCCTCGACCGTCCCGCGCAGGACCTCATCCGGGTCGAGCGTCGCGCGCGCGCGCTGCGTCACGCGGCTGACGATCGCCTCACGGTCGGCCCGCGCTTCGGCCTCCTGCAGCGAGAGCGCGGTGCTGATCGAGCCGGCGACGAACTGCCCCAGGATCAACGTCATCTGCACGCGATCGGCGGTGATGGCGCCCGGCCTGTCGCTCGCGGTGATCGCCACGCCGACGAGCCGGTCGTGCGCGATGAGCGGTAGGGCCGCGAAAGACCGGATCCAGCCAGCCGCGGGCAGGGCCGACGCGAGACGCTCCCACTGCTCGCCGCTCCCCGACGTGTCGGGCAGGACGAGCGATTGATGGTGGTCGACGACGCGCGTCCGGATGGCCGCGGGCAGCGCGCTCGCCGAGTAGGCGCCCGCGACGAGCGCGCCGGCCCTCGTCGGACATCACCCGGAAGGCCTCGACGGCGTCGTCGTAGACCAGGACCGCGACCGTCACCGACGGATCGAGGCCGCGCCGCGCGCCCGCGACGAATTGCCGCGAGATCTCCTCGACATCGAGCGAGCCGGACAGCGCCTGACCGAGCGCGAAGATCGAGCCGATCTCGGTCTCCCGCAGCGCGCCCTCGTCGCGCGCGCCCTCGAGCGCGGTGGCAAGGCGGTATAGGACCGTTCCGGCGATGAGGCTGATACCGAGCCAGGTGACGAAGCCGACCGTGTCGATCGAGCTGATGACCGCTTCGAGGTCCGGCAGCCGCACACCGGCGCGCCCGAGCTCGAGCCCGTAGACGATGTGGACGGCGAGGAAGACGGCGGCGGCATAGATCGTCGACGCCGCGATGTAGATGCGCAGCGATCGCGGGAACCGTCCTATTCGGGCTCTTCCTCGGGCGTCATCGTACGGGAGTCGGCCTGGCGCGCGGGAGTGGTGGGTACACTGAGAACGAGATCTGCGCGAGGAGGACCGAGTGCCGGCGATGAACTACGTACCCATGGTCATCGAGCAGTCGGGCCGCGGTGAGCGCGCCTACGACATCTTCTCGCGTCTGCTCAAGGAACGGATCATCTTCATCGGCGACATGATCGAGGACACGATGGCGAACCTCGTCATCGCCCAACTCCTCTTCCTCGAGTCCGAGGACCCCGAGCGGGACATCTATCTCTACGTCAATTCCCCCGGTGGGGTGGTGACCGCGGGCCTCGCCATCTACGACACCATGCAGTACTTGAAGGCCCCGGTGAGCACGATCTGCGTCGGCCAGGCCGCATCGATGGCCGCGGTGCTGCTCGCGGCGGGCGCGAAGGGCAAGCGCTACGCGCTCCCGAACTCGCGGATCATGATCCACCAGGGCTCCGGCGGGTTCCGCGGCAACACCCCGGACGTCCTCATCCAGGTGAAGGAGCTGGAGACGCTCGTCGACAAGCTGACGCGCATCCTCGCGCGGCACGCCGGACAGGACGTCGAGAAGGTCCGCCGGGACAGCGAGCGCGACCGCTTCATGAGCGCCGAGGAGGCCAAGGCCTACGGGATCATCGACGAGATCTTCGTCGGGAAGGACTCGCTCATCGCGATCGCAAAGGCAGCTGAAGAGAAGGACAAGGACAAGGAGCCGGGTCGCGGGGCGCCGGTACCGGTGGGGGCCCGCTAGGCGATGACGACCACCGCAAAAGGTGGCAAGCCGTACCGGTGCTCTTTCTGCGGGAAGAGCCAGGACCAGGTGCGCAAGCTCATCGCCGGGCAGGGCGTGTACATCTGCGACGAGTGCATCACCCTCTGCCGCGAGATCGTCGACGAAGAGTTCATGGAGGCGCCGAAGGCACGGACGCTCGGGCAGAAGATCCCGAGCCCTCGGCGCATCAACGAGATCCTCGACCAGTACGTCATCGGCCAGGACCAGGCCAAGCGCGTGCTCTCCGTCGCCGTCTACAACCACTACAAGCGCGTCTCCGCCGGCCACCGGGTGGACGACGTGGAGCTGGGGAAGTCGAACGTGCTGCTCATCGGGCCGACCGGATGCGGCAAGACGCTCCTCGCGCAGACGCTCGCCCGCATCCTGGACGTCCCCTTCTCCATCGCCGACGCGACCAGCCTCACCGAGGCCGGCTACGTCGGCGAGGACGTCGAGAACATCCTCCTGCGGCTCATCCAGGCCGCGGACTTCGACCTCAACCGCGCGCAGCGCGGCATCATCTACATCGACGAGATCGACAAGATCGCGCGCAAGGGCGACAACCCCTCGATCACGCGCGACGTCTCGGGTGAGGGCGTCCAGCAGGCGCTGCTGAAGATCCTCGAGGGCACCGTCGCCAACGTCCCGCCGCAGGGTGGGCGCAAGCACCCGCACCAGGACTTCATCCAGATCGACACGACGAACATCCTCTTCATCTGCGGCGGCGCGTTCGAGGGGCTCGAGAAGATCGTCGAGGCGCGCGTCGGCAAGAAGACGATGGGCTTCGGCGCGACGCTCCGCGACAACACCAAGGAGACCAGCGAGATCCTCGTGCAGGTCATGCCCGACGATCTCCTCAAGTACGGCCTCATCCCCGAATTCGTCGGCCGGCTGCCGGTCGTCGTGCCGCTCATGGCGCTCGACGAGAACGACCTCATGCGGATCCTCACCGAGCCGAAGAACGCGATCGTCAAGCAGTACCAGAAGTTCCTCGCGCTCGACAAGGTGGAGCTCCAGCTGACGCAGGAAGCGCTTCAGGCGGCCGCCGCGGGCGCGGCCAAGCGCAAGACGGGCGCGCGTGGCCTCCGGACGATCATCGAGGAGGTGCTCCTCGACGTCATGTACGAGATCCCGTCGCGCAACGACGTGCGCCGCGTCGTCGTGACGCCCGAGGCGATCGGCGGCACCGCGAAGCCGCTGCTGCTCTCGAAGAACGAGCAGCTCGTGCTCGAGGGGGACGAGGCTACCGCGTAGCGTGGTGCCGAAGCTCTATTACGCGGCCCCGCGCGACCTTCCCTTGATCGAACCCGGTGCGGGCATGAAGGGCCGCGTCGTGCAGGCCGATCACGCGACGCTCGTCATCTTCGACCTCGCGCCCAGGACCGTCGTCGAGTCGCACAAGCACGAGGTCGAGCAGTTCGGCGTCGTGGTGAAGGGCAGCCTGGCGATGGTCGTCGCCGGCGAGCAGCGCATCCTCACGCCCGGCGACACTTACCGCATCCCCGCGGGCGCGGCGCACGGCGCGCGCGTCTTCGAGGAGCCGACCCAGGTCATCGACGTGTGGGCACCTCCGCGGACGGACCTGCTCAGGCCCGCGCTGGAGACGAAGCCGGCGTAGCCCGGCATTTGCGCCGTAAGTCGCCCGGTCGACGGGCTAGGCTTCGCACGGATGTCGTCCCAGCGGCGTGCAGATCTCGCGTTCGCGATGGCGATCGCCGCCGGTCTCCTCTTCATCGGGCTCTTCGGCCCTCTCGAGCGTCGCCTCGAGATGGCGCACACCAACGACTTCTCAGGTTTCTGGGCCGCCGGACGCGCCGTGGACCTGGGCGTCGATCCGTACGACGCCGCGCAGTGGGGCCGCGTCGCGTCACGGGTGGGGTGGAGCGCGCCCACCTCCGACACCTCGGTCCCCAACTACCTCCCGTGGGCGATGCTGCTCCTGGCCGGCGTGGCCCTGTTGCCCCTCGACATCGCGGCCTGGGTATGGATGCTCGTCGGTCTCGCCGCGGCGACGATGGGGCTACGCGCGCTGCTCCGCGCGTACCTACCAGGCCGGGCACTGGAGCACGGCGCCTTCGGCGCCGCCCTCTTCCTCGGACAGCCCACCTACCACGCGCTCGTCCTCGGACAGTGGAGTCCGCTCCTCCTCGGCGCGCTCGCCGCGCTGGTCCTCGCGCTCCGCGCGTCGCGGCCGCTCCGGGCGGCGGTCGCGTCATTGCTCTTCCTCGCGAAGCCCCAGCTCTTCGTGTTCACGGCGGTCGGTCTCGCGCACGGTGCGCTGTCGGACCGCGTGTTTCGCCGCGCAGTGATGCTCGCCATCCTGCTCGCCGTGGCGGCCATCGCGATCGGCTGGCTGGCATTCCCCAATTGGCTCGGTCCGTGGCTCTCGGAGATTCCCGGCGCGCGCACCTCGCGATCGGCGGTGCTTCCGTCGGCCGGGAACGAGCTATTCGGCACGGTCGGGCGCGTGGCCGCGTACGCGCTCATCCTCGGCGGCGCCCTCCTCGCCATGCGCTTTCCCTCGGCGACCGACGCGTCCCTGGCGGTGTGGCTCAGCCTCTCCGTTGCGGGCGCGATCTACAGCTGGTCGTACGACCAGGTGCTCCTCCTGGTGCCGCTCGTGATCGCGGCGGGCGTCCTCGCGCGCCGCGGTGACACGCGGGCCGCGCGGGCTCTCGCGGTCGGGAGCGCGCTGACCTTCATGTTCGTATCGCCCGCGCTCTACCTCTTCGCCGTGAGCCGCCATGACGAGACCTTCAGTGTGGTCACCCCGCTCGTGGCGTTCGTCGCGATCGTCGCTCTGCTCTGGCGCGACGGCGCTATCGACGCAGGCGGAGCCAGAGGAGGAACGTCGGCCGGATGATGCTCCACCAGTCGAGGAACGGGCGGATCTTCGAATACGCGCCGCTCCTGGGATAGGTCTTCGATACCGCCACCTCGCTCACGCGATACCTGAGCGTGATCGCCTTGAAGTGGACGTAATACTCGAGCTCGTAGCGGTCGAGCCATGGCTGGTCGATGCGGATCCGGGGGTCATCGAACAGCGAGAGACGGTAGGCGCGAAAGCCGTTCGTCACGTCCGTGCCAGGAAAGCCGGTCATCAGGCGGAACGCGAGGCTGTACCCGCGGATCGCGAGATTGCGCGCGAGCGGCAGATTCTCGCGGGTCCCCCCGGGCAGGTAGCGTGACCCCTGCACGTAGTCGTCGCCGCCACGGAGGCGCGCGATCAGCCGCGGGGATTCGGCCGGATCGTCTTTGCCGTTCCCGGCCATCACGACGACCGCCCAGTGGCCGCGCTGACGGGCGGCGTGGATGCCCGCGCGGATCGCCGCCCCAGCACCGCGATGCGGAAGCCGCAGGACCGTCGCGCCGGCGCGCGCGGCGTGGTCCGGTCCGTCGTCGGTGCTGCCGTCGTCGCATACGAACGTCTCCGCGATCTCAGGGGGCACACGGCGGACGAGGTCCGCGATCGGGGCGCCCTCGTTGAATAGCGGCAAGATGGCCGCAACGGTCGCGGCGCTCACATGACTCCACCGCGTACTGGAACGATGGCGCCGAAGGACGCCTGGTCAGCACGCGACTTCACGCGGCAAGCCTAAGTCAGCGCGGCCCGATGTCGTACGCGATGATCGCGCTACCCGCACCGAGCTTCACCGTTGTGAGCGGACCGTCGCTGCGCGCGGCGAGCGACGCTGGCAGCGGATCGATGAGCGCGCCGAAGACCACGATCTCCGCAGGCGCCGTGATGCTCACCGGTCGTGCCGAACGCGAGAGCGCTTGCGGCTCGGACCCGTAGAAGAGCACGTGGAACTCGGGCAGGTAGTACTTCGCGAGAAGGTAATCGACCTGCGCCACGATGACGGTATCCGCGGGCGAAAACGTACGACGCGCGTATGCGGTGCGCTGGATGAGCGACCCGTCGTGACGTGCGATCGCGTTCCACGAGTAGGGCACATCCACGATCAGGAAGATGGCCGCGTTCACGACGGCGAGCACCGTGGCGAGCCCGAGGACCATCGCGCGCGCGGGCGGCACCGTCCGCACGAGCGCTGCGAAGGCGACGTAGAACGCCGGCAGGATCGATAGGAGATACCCCGGATCGCCGATGTGCACGAACACGTAGACGAGAGCAGCGGGCACAACCCACAGCATGAAGAACACGGATGTGCCGCTAGGTCGGCACATCCGTAATGCCGCGGCGATGACCGCGATGAACAACGCGGCGAAGCCGAGAAGTCCCCACCAGAGGCCGTACGCGATAAGGAGGAGGTTCCGCGCGAGCGCCGAGACGTCGCCGGATGCCGGAGAGAGCTCGCCGACACGGCCGGTCTGCCCCGTGACACTCGTTACATACGTTGCGAGGCCTCCCGACAGGACCACTGTCGGTACGGCCCACGCGACGCAGCCGAGCGTGACCGCGGCGAGAGCGAGTGCGCGGGTGCGCCAGGTCACCGGCCACAGCATCCATAGCCAGAGCGGGCCTGCAATCAACAACAGGTCCTGACGGAATCCCGCGGCGAGGCCAAAGGCGAGAGAGGCCATTGCGGTGGCGCGAACGCGCGCGCGAGCGCGGAGGAAGAGTGCAGCCAGCGCCACGCTGAGCAGACCAAGCAACGCATACGGCATCGCCACCTCGCCGTACGTCCACGCGAGCGGCGCCGCGGCGAACGCGAGCGACGCAACGAGGGCCGCGGGTCGCTCCGCGAAGCGGCGAGATAGCAAGTACACGACGGCTGCGGAGAGCGCCGAAGCGATGACGCTGACCAACACCAGCGCCGTGTTGCTGTCGCGGACGAGCAGTCGCAGCAGCGCCGCGGTCGCAACATAGAAGACGTACCCGGGCGGGTGGGGTCGCTGGCCGATCAAGTCGGCATCAACGTGGAAGCCCTGCTCCAGCGCATGCGCGTAGAGCACCGAGTCCCAGGCCCAGAGCAGACCCGCGGCGAACGGAGCGCGCGCGAACAACACGAGTGCGGCCAACGCCGTGGCGACAACGCGATCGTTCATGGTGCTCACGCGAAGCAACTCTATCGGCGCGTAGTCTTTGCCCTTGAGGAGGGCGAATGCCTGGGCTAGACGGCGCGCGCGTCCTGGTCACCGGCGCGACGGGCCTCATCGGATCCGTTCTCGTGCGTCGTTTGCTCGAGGCAGGAGCGGAGGTCCACATCTTGCTTTGCGGGCAACCGGAACCGGAGTCCGCGCTCACGCGGTCGGGCTTGATCGAGCGAATCACCCTTCACGCCGGGTGTCTCGAGGACGCGGCCGCAGTGCGGTCCGGTGTGATGACCAGCTCTCCCGCCTACGTCTTCCATCTTGGCGCACAGTCGCTCGTTACGCGTGCGCGGCGGGATCCGGTCGGGACGTTCGAAGCGAACGTCGGCGGCACGTGGCGACTCCTCGATGTCTGTCGCGCGCTCGACGGCCTGCGTGCTGTCGTAGTCGCGTCCAGTGACAAGGCGTATGGCCGTGCGATCCAGCTTCCGTACTCGGAAGCGCATCCGATCGGTGGCGTGCACGAGCCGTACGAGGCGTCGAAGGCACTGACGGACATCGTTGCGCGCTCGTTCGCGCTCACGTACCGCCTGCCGGTACGTGTCACGCGCTGCGGCAACGTGTACGGCCCAGGCGACTGGAACTGGAGCCGGCTCATTCCCGGAACGATCCGCTCGTTGTTGCGCGGCGAGCGACCCGTGATCCGAAGCGACGGCACGCCTCTGCGCGACTTCGTGCATGTCGACGACGTCGCTGATGCCTATCTACGCCTCGCCGTCTGCGACGTCGAGGCGGGAGAGGCGTTCAACTTCTCGTCGGGCGAGCGTCTACGTGTGCTGGACGTCGTGGCCCTCATCCAAGAAGCTCTCGGTACGCGGTTCGAGCCGGACTTGCGATACGAAGCTACGGAAGAGATCCCTGAGCAATGGCTTGACGCGACGAAGGCACAGACTACGCTCGGCTGGCGCGCGCGGCGGCGTCTACGCGAATCGCTACCCGAGACGCTGGCCTGGTACCGTGAGCTCGTTTCGTGATCGACGGCGTGCGCATAGTGCCGTTACGGCAGCTGCGCGATGAGCGGGGCGCGATCTTTCACATGCTGCGCGCGGACGATCCCGCGTTCGAGGGCTTCGGCGAGATCTACTTCTCGTTCGTGCGACCGGGATGGGTGAAAGGCTGGCACCTGCACCGCGCCATGACGCTGAATTACGCGGTCCCGGTCGGACGCGTGCGCCTCGTCCTGTATGACGACCGCGACGGCTCGCCGACGCGCGGAGCGGTGCAGGAGATCGAGATGGGAGAGGATCAGTACGTGCGCGTGCGCGTCCCGGCCGGTGTCTGGAACGGTTTTCGCGGAGAGAGCGAGAGCGACGCGATGGTCGCGAACTGTGCCACCCTGCCGCACGAACCCAACGAGATCGTACGCATCGCGCCGGACGATCCGCGTGTGCCGTACAAGTGGCCTCGCGACGAGATAGATCAGGTGCGCGGGGGATGAGAGTCGCGATCCTCTGCGGTGGTCTGGGCACGCGTTTGCGCGAGGAGACCGAGTACCGACCGAAGCCGATGGTCGAGATCGGGGGCCGCCCGATCCTCTGGCACATCATGCGTCACTACGCACGCCATGGCCTGACCGACTTCGTTCTCTGTCTTGGCTACAAGGGCGACGTGATCCGTGACTGGATCGTCGACTACCGCGCGCGCAACGGCGACGCGCGTGTCGACGTCGGCGCACAGCGCATCGAGTATCTCGATCCACTGCCCGAGGAGGAGCGCTGGGTCGTGACACTCGCGGAGACGGGTCCAGAGACGCCGACCGGAGGTCGCATCATCAGAGCGGCGAAATATCTCACCGACGGGACGTTCATGGTCACCTACGGCGACGGTCTATCGAATGTCGACCTGCGCCGGCTGCTTACGTTCCATCGCGATCGTCGCAAGCTCGTGACCGTCACGGGCGTGCGGCCATTCACGCGTTTTGGCGAGCTTCGCGTGCGGGACGGCGTCGCGACCGGCTTCCGCGAGAAGCCGCAACTTGAGGAAGGTTGGGTGAACGGCGGCTTCTTCGTCATGGAGACCGAAGCGCTCCGTTATCTGACGCCCGATTCGACGCTCGAGGCGGAACCACTCGAGCGGCTCGCCGCGGATGGTCAACTCGCGGTCTTCGAGCACGAGGGCTACTGGGCCGCGATGGACACGTACCGGGAAGCGCAAAAGCTGAACGACGAGTGGGCTTCCGGGCACCCCGGGTGGCTGGGAGCGCCGCCGGCAAAGTGAAGTACCTCATCATCGGTGCGTCCGGCCTGGTCGGGTCTGCCCTCCTGCGCGCGACAGGCGATGCGGTCGGCACGTACCGCACACGGCAGCGGCCTGGCCTTCGCCACCTGGATGCTGCGGATTCCGGGGCGCTGCGACGGCTCCTCGACGATGTCCGTCCCGATCTCGTGTTGTTTCCCGCAGCCGAACCGAACGTGGAATGGTGCGAAGCGCATCCAGCTGAGGCCGAGCGGCGCAACCTCGATCCTCTCCGCGCGGTGCTGGCCGCAACGCCGAAGGTCATCGCCTTCTCCAGCGATTACGTCTTCGACGGTCATGGCGGTCCATATGCGGAAGATTCCGCACGGGCCCCGCTCTCGGTCTACGGCAGGATCAAGCTGTTCTTGGAGGAGGAGACAATCGCTTCGGGTGGTGCCGTGATCCGAACCACCGGCGTGTTCGGCGTGGAGCCCGAAGCGCGTAATTACGTTCAGCGTGTCGTGGAAACGTTACGCCGGCACGAAGAGATCCTGGCACCGAGTGATCAGCTTGCGACACCGACCTATGCGGAGGACCTCGCGCGGGCGACCCTGCGCATCGCGGCGCGCGACCCGACGGGACTTTGGCATGTGGCGGGTCCGGAGCTCGTGTCGCGTGACGAGTTGGCACGTCGAACGGCCCGCGCCTTCGGACTCGACGCGGGTCTCGTGCGTGGAGCACCCACATCGGCGCTGGGCCAACGCGCCGCGCGGCCCTTGCGCGGGGGACTCATCTGCTCGCGATACGAGGCGCAATTCGGCGAGCCGCCCGGTCGCGCTCTGGACAAGGCGCTGGTGGCGGTCCGAGACTCGCTGGTCGCGCGCGCGACGTGAGCGAAGAGAAGCTCCGCAGCGAGATCGACCGGCTGGTCGGTGACCTTGTGCGGGAGCGTCTGCGCGAGCGCGAGTTCGTGCCCGGACAGACGACGGTCGGCTACGCCGGTCGCATCTTCGACGAGCGCGAAGTTCGCGCGCTCGTGCGCAGCGCGCTCGACTTCTGGCTTACCGCGGGACCCGAGGCGGGGGCGTTCGAGAGTGAGCTCGCAAAGGCAGCAGGGAGCAAGTACGCGCTCCTCGTCAACTCGGGGTCGTCGGCGAACCTCTGCGCGGTCTCGGCGCTCGGTTCCCACAAGCTGAAGCGGCCGCTCCAAGCGGGCGACGAGATCATCACCACCGCGGCTGGGTTTCCGACCACCGTGAATCCGATCATCCAGAACGGCTGGATACCGGTGTTCGTGGACGTCGAGCTAGGGACGTACGACGTGTCGGTCGATCGCGTCCGGAAGGCGATCTCGGAGCGGACGCGCGCCGTGGTCCTCGCGCACACGATGGGCTTCCCGTTCGACGCGCCCGCGATCGCGGCCCTCTGCGCGGAGCACGACCTCTTCCTCGTCGAGGACTGCTGCGACGCGCTCGGCGCGACGATCGGCGGCAAGCCCGTCGGCACGTTCGGCCACCTCGCGACGACGTCGTTCTATCCCGCTCACCAGATCACCACCGGCGAAGGTGGCGCCGTGCTCACGAACAGCGGGAAGCTCAACTGGATCGCCCGTTCCTTCCGCGACTGGGGACGCGACTGCTGGTGCGAGCCAGGTGAGGACGACGTGTGCCGCAAACGGTTTGGCTATCAGCTCGGCACGCTGCCGTTCGGCTTCGACCACAAGTACATCTACACGCACGTCGGCTACAACCTGAAGGCCCTCGATCTGCAAGCCGCGATCGGGCGTGAGCAGCTGAAGAAGCTGCCGGATTTCGTTGCCGCGCGGCGGCGGAACTGGCGCGCGATGCGGGAACATCTGACGCGCTACGAGCGGTTCTTCGTACTCCCCTCGGCACGGGAAGGAACGGAGCCGTCGCCGTTCGGGTTCGTCCTCACCGTTCGCCCGGACGCGCCGTTCACGAAGGACGCGCTCACTGCGTTCCTCGAGGGCCGGAAGATCCAGACCCGCGGACTCTTCGCCGGAAACCTGCTGCGGCACCCCGCCTACCTCGAGCTGCGGCATCGCGTCGTGGGTGGGCTCGAGAACGCCGATGCGATCACCGAGCGCACGTTCTTCGTGGGCGTCTATCCCGGCATCGACGAGGCGCGTCGGTCCTACATCCTCGCGACGTTCGACGACTTCATCGCGCCCTTCATGCGCGCCTGAACGCGGCGCCCGCCGAGCAGCGCGAACGCGATGATGATGAGCGTCAGGCTCAGCAGCTCCACCGTCATCGCGGCCGGCGGCTCGAGGATCAGGCGCGCGAAGAGGAACTGCCACTGCGCGTTGCCCCAATCCCAGAGGCGCTGCGTCGAGTACGTGATATCGGGCTGGGCGTCCCAGTGCAGGCCCCGCCAGTAGAAATAGTTCAATCCGGCGCCGATCGCCTGGAGCAGCACGGACCAGCCAATCGCGACGGCGAGCGCGGCCCGCGCGACGGCCGACGTGAGCCAGCCGCGGCGGAACGCGTCCGCGACGCCAAGCACGTAGAGCGGCGCGGGATCGCTCAGGTAACGATTGCCGTATGACCAACCCGCCCACCACTCGGCGTAGGAGCCGAACAGCACGATGATCGCCGCGACCGCAAGCGACCCGAACCGAAGTGTCCAGCGAACGTGATCGCCGGGGCCGCGCCACGAGAACGCGAGCGCCGCGAGTCCCAGCGCGATCCACGGTCCGTAGACGAGCAGGCCGCGGCTCGGCGAGAACAGAAGACCGGCCGTACCGGTGAGCAGATCGCCCGGCAGGAACGGACCGCGGCCGACCTCGAACGGCGATCCATACGCGAGCCAGTCGAACGTCACGAGGAACGCCGCTGCGGGAACGCCCCACAGGACGTAGCGGAGCGCCACGCGGCTATCGACGCGCGCGAGCGTGGCAAGCAGGGCGGCCGCGACGAAGGCGTTCGTCGGTCTCACCGCGACCGCGGCCCCCGCGAAGAGCCCGGCGTACGCGGCGGCACGCGGAGCCGACGGTGCGCGCGACACGAGCGCCAGAGCGATCGCCGTCAGCATGAGCGTCGGCGCGTGCTCCCAGTACACCTGGCTCGCGACCGCGAACGCGTACGTGCCGAATGCATACGCGAGAGAGAGATATGTCGCGACTCGCGCGTCCACCACCGTGCGAAGCGCGACATAGACCGCCCCTACCGAGATCGCGACATAGAGCGAGGCGGCAAGCTTCGAGAGCACGCCCACCGCCCCGAGCGAGATCGGCTCGACGCCGAGCGCGGTCCCCGCGAGCGCGAACGGAACGAAGAGGGCGGTGTTCCCGGGGAGATATGGCGCGTAGCGATGCCCGCCGATGTCGCGCCAGAAGTAGACCAGCGGCGGTTGCTGGTCGCCGTATTCGTCGAGGTCCACGTTCCCCTCACGCACCACGCTGTACGCCGCGTACACGTGGGCGCTCGCGTCGCCCGAGACGGGTACCTGCAGCGTCGACCAGTAGCCGACGAACGCGAGGAGCGCGACCGCCGCGACGCGCGACGCGTCAGTGATCACGCGTCTGCAGGTCGATGGCCGAGAGGAACAGTGACGCGAAGGCGATCTGCATTCCGAGCAGCATCGCCGCCGTCGCGATGAGCGCGCGACGCACCTCGTTCAGCGGTCCGAGTCCCGAAGAAAGCCACTCCGCGGCGACCGCAATGTCGACCGCGAGTCCCACGAGGAAGAGGACCGAGCCAACGACGAGGCCGCGCTCGAGCGTGAACGCGTGCTCGAGTGCACGGAGGGTCCGATCGACCGGCTGGATGCGAAGGGCGACGGCGAGTGTCTTCGCGTAGAGGCCGATCGCGATGGTCTGGAACCCGACCAGCGCGAGGAGTAAGCCAAGCACCATGAAATGGATGTCGAGGTAGTAGCCCGCGATGCGCAGCGGCCCGGGCGCGAGCGCGACGAGAAGCGCGACGCCGAGCGTGAAGAGGACGGCGCCGGGCCACACGAAGAGATGCGTCGGGCTGTAGAGAATGAGGAAACGCAGATGCCGCCAGCCGTCACGAAGCGTGTGCAGCTTCGATCGGCCCGCGCGCACGCGATAGTTCACTGGGACCTCGCCGATGCACAAGCCGGCGCGCGCGGCGTTCACGATCATCTCGCTCGCGAACTCCATTCCCTGCATCCGTAGCTGCATGCGCTCGAGCGCCTCGCGCTTGAACGCGCGCATCCCGCAGTGAGCGTCGTCGACGCCCGTGCCGTAGAGCACGTTGAGCAGACCGGACAGGATGGGGCTGCCGAAACGGTGCAGCGCCGGCATGGCGCCCGCCTCCATGTGCCCTTTGAAACGCGATCCCATGACGAGGTCGTCACCGCCCCCGATGCGCGCGAGGAACGCCGGCAGGGCCGACAGGTCATAGGTGTTGTCCGCGTCGGCCATGACGATCACGTCGCCGGTCGCCGCGCGGAACCCGGCGAGATACGCGGCGCCGTACCCGCGCCTGCGTTCGTGCACCACGCGCGCGCCGGCGGCGCGCGCGACCTCGGCGCTGCTATCGGTCGAGCCGTTATCGACGACGAGCACCTCGCCGCTCGCTCCGGCTGACGCCAGTGCGGCGGCCGCCTCGCGGACGACGTCGCCGACGCTGTCCGCCTCGTTGAGGCAGGGAAGTACGACGCTCACGCTCCGTGTCGTCATCGCTAGTAGCGCAGCCCCTTGCGCCTACGCAAGAGATTGGCGAGCAGGGCCATGGACTCCTTCACATGCGAGCCGCCCAGCCACAGAGCGCGGATCGGTGCGCTCGCGCGGGGTGCTTCGTGCTTGAGATAGAAGTTACGCAGGCTCCGGTAGTACGCACGGATCATTGCTACGCTGCTGCCCGACGAGCTCCCTGACTTCTGCCGCATCGCTGAGGCCGATGGCACGAAGCGCACACGCCATCCCCGCTCGCGCGCGCGAATGCACCAGTCGACGTCCTCGCAGTAAAGAAAGAAGCGCTCCGAGTCGAGCGCACCGACGTCGTCGAGCGCAGCTCGACGGAACACCAGGCAAGCGCCGCTCACGTGGTCGACGTCGATCGCGGGGCCGGGCTCGTGTGGGCCGTAGTAACGCTCGACCTCGGCCCGGAACATCGGCAGACGCGATAGCCCGAGCAGCAGGACCGCGGCCGTCAGCGGTCGAGGACGGAACAGGCCGTGCCGCTGAACGCTGCCGTTCGGATTGAGGATCAGCGGTGCGACCGCCGCGACGCGCGGATCCTCGTCCAGCGCTTTCACGAGCGCCGCCAGAGAGCCTGGTTTGAGCACGGTACCGGCGGTCATGACGCAGACCGCTGACGCGTGTGTCAGCGCGATGCCTTGATTGACGCCGCCCGCAAAGCCGCGGCCAGGCTCGTTTCGCACGACGCGCGCGCGAGGACGAGCTTGAGTGATGGCCGCGCTCGTGCCGTCCGTCGAGGCGTTGTCGACGACCACGACGTCCGCGTCGGTACTGGGCCACTCGCGCTCGACGGCGTCGAGCGTGGCCAGGGCGCGGTCACGCGCCTCGTGCGTGATCACCACGAATGCTACGTCGGCGGGCACGGCTGAACGCTAGCATCGCGACCGATGCGGTCGCTGGCCGTCGCGCTCGGCGCGTGCGTCGTGGCCACGATTGCGCTCGCGGCCATTGGCTGGCCGTACGAGTATTACTACCGGCACTCCGACTTCATGAGCTTCTACCTCGGCTCGCGCTCGATCATCGAGGGGATCGATCCATATGACGCGGACGCGTGGCGTGCGATGCACGTCGCCGTCGGCACGAGCGGGCACTCGTTGATACCGAACCGAACCGGCTACGGCTACCCGCTCACGACCGCCGTGCTCGCGCTGCCGTTCGCGCTCTTGCCACCGGCTGTCGCCGCCGCGTCGTGGTTCGTCGCTCAGATCGCGCTCGCCGGCGCTGGCCTTGCCGCGCTCGCGCGACGGCTCTTTCCCGCGACGATGGGTCGCGATATGCCGGTCCTCGTCGCGATGGCCGCCGCGTCCCAACCCGCGGCCACACTCGCGTTCGCCGGGAACGTCGGTGGCTTCCTGCTCGCGATCGCCGCGTTCACCGCGGCGTTTCTCGCCGACCGGCGCTACGCGGCGGCGGGAGCCGTCGCGGGCCTGGCGCTCCTGAAGCCTCATCCTTTCCTGCTCGCCGCGCCGCTCGTATTCCTCCTGTTGCCCGATCGCGCGCGATGGCGATTCCTCGGCGGCGCGGCCGTCGTGAGCGCGTCCGTCGTCGCGATCTCCCTCGCGCTACGGCCGGAGTGGATCCTCGGTTGGCTCAATAGCGCGATCCGGTTGCAGGCCATCAACCAAGACCGCGCGAACGCCTGGGGGCCGACGCCGCACGACGCGCGCTGGCTCGGATGGATCCTCCTCGCGCTGTTCGCCGTCGTATTCCTGGTCTGGCTGCGCTGGCGTCGCCCGACCGGCCCGGCGCTCATCGCCGGCGTGCTTCCCCTGTCGCTCTTCGCAGCGCCATACGTGTGGAGCTACGACCACTCCGTGCTCTTCGTGACCGCCGCGGTCTGCGTTGCCGCGATCGCTCCCTTGGCCGATCGGGTGCGGGCCGGCCGCATGGCGATCGTCGCTGCTGTCTTCGTTCTCTTGCCGTGGCTGCTCTACGTTCTGTCTTTCCGGCTCGAGGGCGAGGAGCCGATGACGGCCCTCGTTCCAGTCGTGGCGTTGGCGGCGCTTGCCTACCTAGGCGGCACTACGCGAGGCGAGAGCGTCAATGGACGGGACCCTCCGCGGCTCGGGTGGCAGCGCGGCGTCGCGCCATGAGTCGTTGTATCTGACGACCTTCATCAGTAGCCAACTGACGACGACGGCGCCGGTCAGCGTCAGACGCGCCGGGCGCCCGCGCGAGGCGAGCGCGCGATCGAGCGTGCTGGCGAGGACCGGCAGCGCGGTGACGAGAGCCAGAACGGCAGCGGCGCGAGCAGTACGTACGGTACCGCTGTGAGCGGCGCGTACTGGTATTCGCCCAGCGGACGGAAGGTGGCCCGGGCACGGGCGGGTACAGCTTTTGTCCATCGAGCGGTACTCCGGCCGACCACACGCGATGGTTACTGTCCGCCGCGACCCTGTCCGCATGGCGCGAGCGAGCCTATGGGCCGAGGCCGTAGCCTCCGCGGTCATGACGGTACCAGGCATGGAACGCCGTTCGGATCCTCGTCGTGGGCTCGTCCTTCGTGTCGGTCTCGTCCTTACCGCGACTGGCGTCGCATCCGCCGTGCTGGACCGGCGCGAGCTCGCGGGCGGCCCCGCGGACGTCGCCGTCGGTCTTGGCTTCGGAGTCTTCGCGATCCTCATTCTCCTTGCGACGTTCCGGCGGCCGCCGCGAGGCGCCGAATGGGTCGCTATCGTGCTCGCGGCGATCGTCTATGTCGGCGCGGCGCTCGCCCTCGGGGGCGGTCGCGTCGGCATGGCCGCGTTCGTCGCCGCCGCGGTCCTGGTCATGTCGCGCACCGCCCAGCACCTCCGTCCATTCGCCGTGGCGGCCTTCGTTCTCTGGACACCGGCCCTCATCGTCTTTGGTCCACCGGGCGTGCCTGCGGTGCCGCTGGCTTTGGTCGTCGCGTCCATGGCGACCGTCGCATACACGGCGGCCGTCCTTGTGGATCCATCGCCAGTCCATCCGTCGGTCCGCCTGCGGCGGGTCGGCTACGGGATCCTCGCCATCGCCACGACGGCGACCGTCGTCGATCGTCATATCAGCGTTGCGTCACCAGGTCTCGCGCCAGATGACTTGCTTGCGATCGTGAGCGCCGCGGCGCTGGCCGCGCTCGCGCACGCGCCGGCGAGGTCTTCCGTGCGTGACGCGGGCGCCACCGGCCTGGTGCTCGCGACCTTCGTCCTGACCGGCATGGTGCTGATCCTCGGCGCGCCATATCGCGCGGATGCGGTCGTCGCGCCACACCGCGCAGCGCAGATCCTGATCTCGGGCAGCGATCCGTACCGCAGCTTCGATCTTCCGGAAGCGCTCTCGCGATTCGGGCTCATCCCGCAGCTCGCTACCCACCTCGAGAACGGTGACGTCGTCCACGCGTACAACTACCCGGCGTTCTCCTTCCTCGTCGTCGCCCCGTTCGTCGCGGCGGGTGTTCCGGACATCCGTTGGATCTATCTCGCGGAGCTCTTCCTCATCGCACTTCTCGTGACGCGCAACCTGCGGATGTCGTGGCGTCCGATGGGCCTGGCGTCCATCGTCGGAAATGGCGTCATCGTGCGACAGCACGTCCTCGCGGGTATCGATCCAACGTGGATCCTGCTCATCCTCGGAAGCTGGCTCGCGATGCACCGGCGCTGGTGGTCGCCGGTGTTCATCGGCCTGGCCGTGGCATCGAGGCAGACAGCGTGGTTCGTGACGCCCTTCTACCTCATCGTGGTGTGGCGGCGATGGGGACGCGGGGAGGCTCTCCGCCGCGCGCTCGTCTCGGGAGTCGTCGCACTCGCGGTGAACGCACCATTCCTCGTGGACGCGCCGGCGGAGTTCATCGGCGGGATCGCCCTCCCCCTGCTCGCTCCGCTCGAGCCCGATGGGGTCGGCGCCGTCCGGTTCGCCATCGGCGGGCTCGTTCCGCTCCTTCCGCGCGCCGCGTACGGGGTCTTGGCGCTCGCGGCATTCGCCGCTTTCGCCGTGCTCTTCGTCCGTTGGCCGCGTGCTGTGAAGAGCGCACCGCTGGTGTGGCCCTTCCTACCGCTGTACCTGGCCTGGCGCTCGCTACAGAACTACTTCTCGTTCCTTCCTGTCTTCGCGCTGGTCGCGGACGATGAGCTGCGCGTGGAGGGTGCGGCCCCACCCGACTAGGGGAGGACTTTGGACCCATCCCCACCAGACCGATACCGCTCCCGCGTACCGACACCTATCGTGGCCACGGGATGAGGCGGTTCTTTCCGCGCGACGTTCTGCTGTTCGCGCGCCTGGTGGCGCTGGGCGGTGCGCTCGCGTGGGTCGGCCTTGGGGGCTACGCCGT
>WNFV01001294.1_pt1 | contig 91015 bp, 90 predicted proteins | sample 5400101 | NCBI WGS metagenome assembly WNFV01 (sample SAMN13153361, study PRJNA577476) | soil metagenome | isolation source: 115 cm soil or saprolite under grassland replicate 1 | place: USA:California | collected 2016-06-15
AGGCGACGCTGCTCGACTGCCTCGACGTCGTCAAGGACAGGGTCGACGGCTCGCTTGCGTACCGGAAGAGCTGCCGGATGATGATCTGCGGCTCCTGCGGCATGCGGATGGACGGTGCGGCCGTGCTCGCGTGCAAGACCCGCATGTACGACATCGCGCAGTCCGGTCACGTGCCGGTCATCTCGGCGATGGGGAACCTGCCGATCGTCAAGGACCTCGTCGTCGACATGGACCCCTTCTGGGAGAAGTTCAAGGCGATGAAGCCGTACCTCCAGCCCGGCTACGACCAGCCGGAGGACGGCAAGGAGTACCGGATCTCACAGGAGCGGATGGATGCCGTCCACAAGGAATCGCTCTGCATCAACTGCGGCTGCTGTGTCTCGGAGTGCAACGCGATGGAGTCCGACCCGGAGTTCCTCGGCCCGCAGGCGCTCGCGAAGGGGATGCGCTTCGTCGGCGACCCGCGCGACGCGGCGAAGGTTGAGCGGCTCGAGGAGTACAGCGGCCAGCACGGCATCTGGGAGTGCACGCGCTGCTTCTTCTGCAACGAGCGCTGCCCGAAGGGCGTCGACCCGAGGGACGCGATTGCGAAGCTCGGCGGCGAGGCGGTCAAGGAGGGCATCGACCGCGACATGGGCGCGAAGCATGCGAAGTGGTTCATCCGCTCGTCGGAGACGACCGGCTGGCTGCGCGAGACGGAGCTCGTCCCGAAGACGCAGGGCGTCGTCTCGAGCATCAAGCAGATGAAGTTCGCGATCAACCTCGCGAAGCATCAGAAGGCCGGCCTCGAGTTCCCGCCGCACGTCGCGGCGAACGTCGGCGAGGCGCGCAAGCTGCACAAGCTCGTGCACGAGCAGGGCCGGCTCGGCTACATCGGCCACGTCCAGGGAGAGCGCGCGCTCGCGAAGCTCGCGCACGGCTACGACGAGGGCCGCGATCCGTACGGGCCCGGCTCGTTCCCGCGGCCGTACCTGCCGGGCGAGGAACCGACGAGAGAGCCGGAGGGAGGCGCGTGAGCACTGCGGAAGGTATGAAGCAGGTTGCGTACTACAAGGGGTGTCTCGCGTCGATGTCGGCGAAGGAGCTCGACACGTCGACCCAGGCGCTCGCACCGCGCGTCGGCCTCGAGCTGATCGAGCTCGAGTCGGTGACGTGTTGCGGCGCCGGCGACATCCACGAGGCGGAGCCGGATTACTACCTCCATTTGAACGCGCGAATCCTCGCGTATGCGGAGCAGGCATCCGACACGCTCCTCACGGTCTGCAACGTCTGCACGCTCAACCTCCGCCAGGCGAACTACATGCTCACCGGCGACCAGAACCTGCTCGACCGCGTGAACGAGAACCTGAAGACGGTCGGCGTGCCCGAGTACCGCGGCACGGTCGAGGTCCGGCACCTGCTGTGGGAGATCGCGGAGGGCGACGGCTACGACAAGCTGAAGCAGGCTGCGCACAAGGGCCTGAAAGGCCTCAAGGTGGCCCCGTTCTACGGCTGCCAGATCCTGCGTCCGTCGAAGATCCTCGGCTTCGAGGATCCGGATCGTCCGTGGTCGCTCGAGCGGATCATCGAGGCGTGCGGCGGCGAGGCGATCGACTATCCCGCGAAGATCAAGTGCTGCGGATTCCCGATCATCCAAGCGCGCGAGGAGACCGCGATGGGCGAGCTGATCCAACCGGTGGAGCAGGCGCTCGAAGCGGGGGCCGACGTGATGGTCACGCCGTGCCCGCTCTGCCATCTCTCGCTCGACGCCTGGCAGCAGAAGCTCGAGGCGGCGACGGGGCGGAAGTTCAACCTCCCGATCCTCCACCTCGCCCAGCTCGTCGGGGTCGCCGCGGGACTCGAGGACTCCGAGTTGAAGTTCAAGCGCCACATCGTGGATCCGCGGCCGGCGCTCGAGAAGCTCCAGGTCTGAGCAGAGCGTAGGTTTCGCCTCGCGTCGGCGTCTGGTACACGGAGGGGTGGATTCCGGCGCGGTTGCCCTCTGTCGAACAGACAGGGCGCGCCGCGCCGGAGCCGTTCTGGGCGCGGCAACAGCCGCAGCCGTGGGCTGGGGATGGTTCGAAGCGGGCTGGGTGCGACTGCGCGAGCGGGAGCTCGAGGTGCCGGGCCTGCCGCCCGAGCTCGACGGCCTGCGAATCCTCCATCTCTCGGATTTCCACCTCGGCGTCCCCTCGCGCGGGGGCCTCGCGGTCGAGCGTGCCGTCGAGTGGGCGGCCGAGCGACGCCCCGATCTCGTGTGCATCACCGGCGACCTGCTGACACACCCGCGCGGCGAGCCGCGGTTGCGCTCGCTTGTCGAGCGCTTGCCTTCCCCGACCTTTGCCGTGCTCGGCAATCACGACTACGCGATCGCACGCGACCCGCAGGCGCGTGCGTCCAACCTCCGCGAGCTCGAGCCGGCGCGCCTGCTGCTCGACGAGGGGGAGCTGCTCGAACTGCGAGGTAGGAACGTGTGGATCGCCGGCACCGATCCACGGCGCGTGCTGCGCGTCGATTCGAGAACGGATCCGAATTCGCTCTCCCGCGAGGGCGACTTCCGGATCCTGCTGAGCCACTTCCCGCGCGTGCTCGACCGGCTCGAGCCAGGACGCTTCGAGCTCGTGCTCGCCGGCCACATGCACGACGGCCAGATCACGGTGCCGTACCCCGGCGGCAAGCTCCGGCTCGCGCACCCGAGAGCCCGGTACGCGAGCGGCGTCTACCGGAGCGAGTCGGCGGTCATGCACGTCTCGCCGGGCCTCGGCACGACGTTCGTGCCGTTCCGTTTCGCCGCGAGGCCCGAGGCGACGGAGCTGGTGCTACGTTCGGCCTAGATTTCGATTGGAGGGCCAGGCCTCGATCTCCGCGGACATCCTCGCGCGCTATGCGGGTGACGCCGCGCTCGAGGTCGAGGGCGTCCGGGAGCTCGCCGGACGGCGGGGCGCGAAGGTCACCGGCGAGAACGGCGCCGTGCAGGTCGAGCTGCACCTCGTCGTGGAGTGGGGGGCGTCCATCCCGGAGGTCGGGCAGGCCGTCCAGGCGCGCGTGCGCGAGTATCTCGGCAGCATGGCGGACATCTCCCCGGCGACGGTGGACGTGATCGTCGACGAGATCGGCCCGGCGTCGTGACCCGCATCGTCGGCCTCACCGGGGCAACGCTGCCCACGGTGCCGACCGTATGCCACGAGTGCGTCTTCTGGCAGTCGCAGACCGGCCGCTCGACCGACAAGCGACGTTGGATCCGCGGCACCGAAGAGGAGTGGGGAGCGTGGGGCACGGTTTACTACGACGACGACGGCCGCCTGCTCGGCTCGATGCAGTACGGGCCATCGGATCTCTTCCCGCGCGCGGCGGAGCTGCCCGCCGGCCCGCCGAGCTCGGACGCGGTGCTCGTCACGTGCGCGTATCTCGTGGACTCGTCCAAGCCGTGGGTGATGCAGTCGCTCTTCCTGACGGCGATCGGCGACGCGCGGGACAAGGGCGCCCGCGCGCTCGAGGCCTTCTCCTATCGCTACGGCGAGACCGATTCGACGTTCGAGCGCTTCCAGGTGCACAAGACGATCTTTCCCCGAGACTTCCTCGCCGACTTCGGCTTCGTCACCGTGCGCATGCAAGGCCGGGTCGAGCTCGCGCGGCTCGACTTCGGCGGGCTGTTGCCCGTCGTCGAGGGGAAGCGCGAGCACGTGCTTCGCGTCGTGCGCGAGGCGTTCGTGCCGGCTCCGGCGCCGCAGCGGCCGTAGCGCAACCTGGCTTCAGCCAGGTTGCAGTCGTCGCAACGACTGCTACGCCGCGACGCGCGCGCGGTCGAGCAGGAGCTCGGCGATCTGGATCGCGTTGAGGGCGGCGCCCTTGTTCAGGTTGTCGCACGCGAGGAAGAGCGCGAGGCCGTTCTCGCCCGCGCGGTCGACGCGGATCCGCCCGACGAGCACGTCGTCGCTGCGGGCCGCGTCACCCGGGGTCGGCACCTCGACGACTCGCACCGACGGTGCGGCACGGAGCAGCTCGGTCGCATGTTGGGCCGAGAGCGGCTCTTCGAGCTCGACCCAGACCGCTTCCGCATGGCCGACGAGCACCGGCACGCGCACGGTCGTGGCGCTGATCGGCAGCTGCGGCAGCTCGAGGATCTTCTGCGCCTCGGCGCGGATCTTCGACTCCTCGTCCGTCTCGTCGCCCTCCCAGGCCCAGTCCATCGCGAGGTTGTGCTCTTCCTGCGGCTCCGCGCGCAGCTGCTCCATCCGCTGCGCTCCGGCACCTGACACCGACTGGTAGGTCGAGACCCGCACGCGACGGAGGCCGGCGGCGTCGTGTAGCGGCTTGAGCACGCACGTGAGCGGAATCGTGCAGCAGTTCGGGTTCGCGACGACGCCCTCGTTCTCGAGCGCACGGGCGCCGTTCACCTCCGGCACGACGAGCGGGATGCCTGGCTCGAGCCGGTACGCCGCCGACTTGTCGACGGCGACCGCCCCGCCGCGCACCGCATGCGGCACGAGCTCGCGCGACGCCGAGGTGCCCACGGAGAAGAGTGCGAGGTCGATGTCGCCCGCGGATAGCGCGTCAGGCGTTGCTTCCTCGACGACGAGTCCGCCCTCGAGCGTCGTTCCCGCCGAGCGCCCGGAGGCGAACGCGCGCACGCTCGCGTACCCGCGCCCGCGCAGAAGCCTCAGCGTCACCGCACCCACTGCGCCGGTGGCGCCGACGACGGCGATGCGCGGCTCAGGCATCGACGCGCGCCTCCGCGAAGAAGCGGAACCGCTCGTGAACGGCCCGCACCGCCTGCTCCACGTCGGCGGCGCGTACGACGCACGAGATGCGAATCGAGGAGGTCGAGATGATCTCGATGTTGATGCCCGCTTCTGCGAGCGCTTCGAACATGTCGGCGGCGACTCCGGGATGGCTCTTCATGCCGGCCCCCACGAGCGAGATCTTCGCGACGTCCGCGTCGTACACCACGCCCTTCGCCGCGATCTCGGAGCCGACACGCTCGAGGATCGGCTCGGCGGCGGGAAGGTCGGTCTTCGGTAGCGTGAACGTGATGTCCGTCGTCCCGTCGGCCGAGCTGTTCTGGACGATCATGTCGATGTTCACGCCGGCGTCTGCCAGCGCGCGGAACATGCGCGCCGCGATACCGGGTTGGTCAGGGACGCCGATGACCGTCGCCTTCGCCTCGGTCGTGTCGTGCGTGACGCCGGAGATGATCGCCTTCTCGAGCACCAGGTTGGCCTCCTCGCCGATCCACGTGCCGTCGTTGTCGCCGAACGCCGAGCGCACGTGGAGCGGCACACCGTACCTGCGCGCGATTTCGATCGACCGCGCCATCATGACCCGCGCGCCCGTCGCCGCCATCTCGAGCATCTCCTCGTAGCTCATCTTCGGGAGCTTCAGCGCGTCCGGGACGAGCCGAGGGTCGGCCGTGAAGACGCCTTCGACGTCCGTATAGATCTCGCAGGCGCCACCGAGCGCCGATGCGAGCGCCACGGCCGTCGCATCGGAGCCGCCGCGCCCGAGGGTTGTCACCTCGAGTTCGGTCGAGACGCCCTGGAAGCCGGCGACGAGCACGATCCGATCCTTGTCCAGCTCGTCGTGCAGACGGCGGGCCCGCACCTCGACGATCTTTGCCTTTCCGTGGACTGTGTCGGTGACGATCCCGGCCTGCGAGCCGGTCAACGAGACGGCTTCGTGACCGAGGTCGCGGATCGCCATCGCGCACAGCGCATTCGAGATGCGCTCGCCGACCGAGACAAGCATGTCGTATTCGCGTGGGTGTGGCTCGGGAGAGACCTCATGCGCGAGGCGGATCAGCTCGTCCGTCGTGTCGCCCATCGCCGAGAGGACGCCCAGAACCCGTTGGCCCGTCTCACGGGCCGCCACCAGGCGCCGCGCGACGTCCTTGATCTTCTGGGTGTCGCCGACGGAGGTGCCGCCGAATTTCATGACGATCAGGTCGCGTCCGCGGACGTCCGCGTCGGCCGCGACCTCGGGCACCGCTTCAAACTGGGTCGTCGTTGCCACGCCCCAAGTGTAGGCAGGGCAGCTTCCGGTGCAACGACTGCAGCCTGCTTGAAAGCAGGCTGCGCTTCGCTTAGAGCATCTCGCGGCGGCCGGTGAGCGCCCGGCCGAGCGTGACCTCGTCCGCGTACTCCAGGTCGCCGCCCATCGGCAGCCCGCTCGCGAGCCGCGTCACCCGGACCCGGCCGCGCAGGCGGTCGGCGAGATACGCCGCGGTCGCCTCGCCCGTCATGTTCGGGTTCGTCGCGAGCACGACCTCCTGCACGCCGTTTCGCTCGACGCGATGCAGAAGCTCGTCGATCCGGAGCTGCGACGGCTCGACGCCGTCGAGCGGCGACAGCGCGCCGCCGAGCACGTGGTAGAGACCGCGGAACTCCGCGGTGCGCTCGAGCGAGAGGAGGTCGACCGGCTGCTCGACGACGCAGATGAGCGAATGATCGCGGCGCGCGTCGAGGCAGATCGAGCAGACCTCCTCCTCGGTGAGGTTCCCGCACTCGCGGCAGAAGCGGACGCGTTCCTTCACGTCGTGGATCGCCTCGGCGAGCGCCTGGGCCTCCTCCTTCGGAACCTGGAGGATGTGAAACGCGAGCCGCTGGGCCGTCCGGCTCCCGATTCCGGGCAGCCTCGTCAGCTGAGCGACGAGGTTCTCGACGGCCGGGCTCAGCATTTGCGGAGCGTAGCCGTCCGCTGCGGACATCCCCCGCCTCCGGGGGTACGGTTGTGCCCGTGCGGGGTCGTAACCTGGCGTCGAACTGGCTCTGGGCGTTCATCGTGCTCGCCCTGACCGGCGTCGTCGTCTGGGGCTGGGTCTTCGATTTCGCGAGCTAAGACTCGCCACCGAGCCCCGGGAGCCCGAGGCCGCCGAGGAGCTCCGCCTGCATCTGCCCCGCCTTCGCCTCGACCTTCGCCGCGGCCGAGCGGAGCGCCTCGTTGACGCCCGCGAGCACGAGGTCGGCGAGGGCCTCGGGATCGGATGGATCGATCGCGTCGGGGGAGATCTCGATCGAGAGCACCCGGCCGGCGCCGTTCGCGGTCACCTTCACCATGCCGCCGCCGGCGGACGCCTCGGCCGTCTCCTTCTCGGCGTCTTCCTGCATCTTCTGCACCTGCTCCTGCATCTGCGCGGCCTGCTGCATCAGCTTTTCCATGTCGAAGCTCATTCGTTCTCCCGTTCCTGTGCGTCGAAGGTCTCCTTCATCAGCTCGAGGATCCGCTCCTCGCCGGCGGGACCTTCGAGCTCGTCGTCTTCGCCCTCTTCGTCGTCGGCTTCGCTGACCGCGAACTCGATCGTCAGCTTCCGGCCGGTGACCTCGTAGAGCGCCTCGCGTAGGAGAGCGACGTTCTTCGGATCTTCTGCTTGCGTTCGCTTGAACGACGCACTCGGCGCGAACTCGACCGTCAGCGTGTCACCCTCGAGCTCGGTCGGCCGGGCGTCGCCCAGCAGGCTGGACGTCGGGATCGACCTCTGGGCCACGGCCGGCACGACCGTGCGCGCCCACGCGTCCTGCAGTTGCTCGAGCTCGAGCGTCGGCGGCCCGCCCACCGTGACCGGCACCTTCGCAGCCACCGATTCCTCTCGAGCGGTGTCGGACACCGCGGCAGGTCCCGTCTGCACGGGCCCGCGCGACTCCAGCTGCTCGAGCCTGAAATTGACGGACTCGCGGGAAAGATCCGCCGCGGCGCGAGTCACCTTGACGAGCGCGAGCTCGAGCGGTAGGCGCGGGTCGCCGCCCTGGCGCATGTCGTCGACGGCGACGGCCAGCAGGTCGAGCAGCCGCACCACCGTCGCCTCCCCGAGCTGGTTCGCCTGCGCGCGCAGCCGTTCGCGCGTCTCCTCGGTCACCGGCAGCGACTCGGGCACCTCGCCCATGTGCTGTACGAGCATCAGATGGCGCAGGTGCTCGATCAGGTCGCTCACGAGCCGGCCGAGGTCGTGACCCTGCTCGGACAGATCCTCGATGAATGTGAGCGCCCCCGCGGTGTCGCGGTCGACGACGAGGTCACACAGGCGGAACAGCGCGTCCTCCTCGACCGTGCCGAGGAGCTGCAGGACCGACTGCACCGTGATCTCCTTCTCCGTCGCCGATGCGAGCTGATCGAGCGTCGACGTCGCGTCGCGGAACGAACCCCGGGCTGCCCGCGCCACGAGCGACAGCGCCTGCTGTGGCGCGTCGATCCCCTCGCCCTCGGCCACGCGCGTCAGCACCGTGACGAGATCCTGCAGCCGCGGACGCTGGAAGACGAACGTCTGGCAGCGCGAGCGCACCGTCGGCAGAACCTTCGACAGGTCGGTCGTGCAGAAGACGAAGACGAGGTGCGGCGGAGGCTCCTCGATCAGCTTCAGGAGCGCATTCCACGCCGCGTCCGTGAGCTGGTGCGCCTCGTCGAGGATGTAGACCTTGTACCTTCCTTCGACCGGCTGCAGCACGACGCGGTCGCGGATCTCGCGGATGTCGTCGATCCCGCGCTGCGACGCCGCATCCATCTCGATCACGTCAAGCGACGTGCCGGCGGTGATCCCGAGGCAGGCCGGGCAGGTGCCGTCGGGCTCCGTCGTCGGTCCGCTCGCGCAGTTGAGGCCCTTGGCGAGGATCCGGGCCATCGACGTCTTGCCGGTCCCCCGCGGACCGGCGAACAGATAGGCCTGCCGCACCTGTCCTGACGTGATCGCGTTCTTCAACGTCCGGACGACAGCCTCCTGACCCACGACCTCGGAGAAGTTCAGCGGGCGGTATTTCCGGTAGAGGGCGGCCACGGAACGATTCAAGCAGGACCGGGTGACCCTCGCAGATGCTCTCCCGGGCGCCTCCGGACTGCGATGGCGGCGAGCACGAGAAAGGCGAGCACAAGCCCCCATTTCGTGTGCTCGGCGAAGCGAACCGTCGCGAACGGCAGCAGCAGAAGCCCTTCGGGCCGGAGCTCGGCGGCGGCCCAGATCGCCGCCGCGACGAGGAGTAGGGCGGCAAGGAGCCCCCAGCTCTCGCCGCCGACCGCTCGATCCATGCGGAGGAGCTCGGGCGCGGCGTGCTCGACGAGGAGCCAGGCTCCGACCGCCGCGCCGGCTGTCGCAACGTCGCGACGGATGACGGGTACCCGTGTCGCCGCGACCGCCGCCCCAGCCGCGACGAGCACCAGCAGATAGAACGGAATGATCGCGAGCCAGCCGTGGCCGGCGCCGGAGAGGCTGACGACGGTCGCTGTGAAGTTTCCGTGCGCGATGCGCGAGAGCCAGTGACGTGTGTCGTCGTTCGAGAGCAGCGGCTCGGCGCTCGTCGCGACGACCATCGCACCGGCCGAGACGAGCGCGAGCGCGCCGACCGTCGCCGGTGCGCGGCGCAGTACCGGTGCGAGCGCGAAGCAGAGGAACGGCAGCAGCGGGATCAGGAACCGGGGACCCGGCACCCAGCCGCCGAGCGACATGTAGATCCCGTTGTGGCCCGAGGTCCACGTCACCTCCACGACGCAGAGCGCCGCGATGAGTACCGCCTCGGCCCGCAGTCCGCGCCGCCAGAGCAGGACGACACCGGCGGCGCCGGCCACGGCGACCGGCGTCAGCACCAGCAGGCCTCGCTGGCTCAGCAGCAACTCGACCGCGACACGCAGATCGGGGAGGTGGAGCGTGAAGAAGCCGTGGTCGCCCGCTGTCTGCTCGACACCGCCCGCGCCGGGATTGAGTGCCACGCCGGCGTACGCGAGGTGGAACGGGTTCCCGAAGGCCCAGGTGTTGAAGGCGAACAGGGGGATGAGGCCGATGATCCCGCCCGCTCCGAAGGCAACCAGGCGGCGTACGCGCGGCGCGCGCGCCGCCGCGTACAAGCCGAGCAGTACTGCCGGCACCGCGAGCGGCAGATCGGTGGCTGTGGCGAGACCCGCCGCAGCTCCGGCCGCGGCAACGCGTCTCCAACCTGCGTCGTCGCGGTCGAACAACAGCGAGAAGGACAGAAACGCGAGCGTCGTCGCCGGCACGTGCGCGAACAGCAAGGTCGAGAACGGCAGAACGAGCGTCGCCAGGCCGAGCGTCACCGCGGCGGCGACCCCGAGTCCCGGCTCGAGCCGGTCGACCGTGCGTCGCATCAGCACGAGGAGCCCGAGCGCCGGCAGGACGACTGCCCAGAGCCCGATCTGCCAGAGCGCGCGCAGCGGCACGCCGAGCATCGCTGCCGGGTAGCCCAGGCCGTGGTTGCGATTCGCGGGCACGGCGCCGACCGAGCGCAACAGCAGGTACCACGGAGCCGCCCAGAAGTCCATCGCCGGGCCTTTCGCGGCGTAGTAGTGGCCGTTCGTCCGGACGAGGTCGCATGTCTCCTCGGCGTATTTGTCGATCGTCGGGGTGCCCTCTGCGATCGCTCGAGTCGCGGCGTAGTGCGAGGTCTGGGGGCAGCCGACCGACTGCATCGGGAGTGCGTAGGCCAGCGCGAGCGCGCCGAGCGCGACGGCACCGAGGATCTGCGCCCGCGTCACCCGCGCCAATCTAGCGCCCTATGCTGATCCCCCATGGTCGCTCACCTTCGGCTCGCTCCCGTGGGGGAGACCATGTTTCCCCCACGTCAAACCCCCTTCTTCTTGTCTTGTGTGGGGGAACCTCCCGGTTCCCCCACACCCCCTCCACATGCTCATAGGCCAAAGGGCGGCCTATGAGCGCGACGCTTACCGAGCTTCGGCCGCCGTCGGTGCACCGCATTCCACACGCGCAGCTCGTCGACCGGATCGCCGAGCTGCGCAGGCTCGTGCGAGGCCGGCGCGTGATCGACCTCGGCTTCGTGGACGAAGGCCAGATGCGGGCGAAGCGCGGCCGCGGCGCCTGGTTGCACGAGGTCGTCGCGGCCGAAGCGCGCGAGGCGATCGGAGTCGACGCCGACGAGCAGGGCGTCGAGCGGGCCCGCGAGCTCGGATTCGTCGCCCACGCGGCCGACGTGGAGGATCGGGCCGCACTGTCGGCGCTCGGGCTCGAGCCCGCCGACGTCGTGCTGGCCGGCGAGCTGCTCGAGCACCTGGACCGGCCCGGCGACTTCCTGGACGCGGTGCAGGCGCTCCTCGCGCCGGAAGGTGAGCTCGTGCTCACGACGCCGAACGCCCACGCGCTCACGAATGTCCTCGGCGGGCTTGCCGGCCGCGAGCTCGTCAATCCCGATCACGTTGCGTGGCTGTCCTGGCGCACGCTCGAGACGCTGCTCGCGAGGCACGGCTGGCGGCTCGACCGGCTGGCCTACTACCGCTTCCCACGGGTCGAGGGCGGTCCAGCTGCCGCGCGCGCGCTGTTCAACGGCTATCAGATGCTCGCGCTGCCGTTGTTTCGGCTGCGCCCGAACCTCGCAGACGGCATCCTCGCCGTGGCGCGGATCGCGTGATGTTGAGCGTCGTCGCGCCCGCGTACAACGAGGCGGAGGTCTTGCCGGCGTTCATCGAGCGCGTGGTCGCGGTGCTCGAGACGACCGCAGAGGAGTGGGAGCTCGTGCTCGTCGACGACGGGTCGCTCGACGGAACCTGGGGCGAGATCGAGGCCGCGTCTCGCACCGAACCGCGCATCCGGGGTCTGCGCCTCTCCCGCAACTTCGGGCATCAGCTCGCGCTCACCGCCGGACTGTCCGTCGCCCAGGGCGAAGCCGTGATCACACTCGACTCCGACCTGCAGCATCCCCCCGAGGCCATCCCGTCGCTCCTCACGGCAGCGCGCGCCGGACACGACGTCGTCTACGCCGTTCGCAGCCCGGCCGACGCCGCCGGCTTCTGGAAGCGCTTGTCGGCGCGCCTGTTCTACGGGATGCTGAATCGCCTGTCGTCGCTCGAGCTGCCCGAGGGGGCCGCGGACTATCGTTTGATGTCGCGCCGTGTGGTCGACGTGCTGCTCGAGATGCCCGAGCGCCATCGTTTCTTGCGCGGGCTCGTTCGCTGGGCGGGCTATCCGCAGGCGTTCGTGGAGTACCACCGCGGCGCCCGTGAGGCCGGTGAATCGAAATACGGCCTGCGCAAGATGCTCCTGTTCGCGTGGGACGCCGTCGTCAGCTTCTCGTCGTTCCCTCTCCGGCTTGCCAGCGTCCTCGGCGCGTGCGTTTCTCTGCTCGGTTGGCTCTACCTGCTCTACGTGCTCGCCGTAAGGGTGTTCACCGACCGCGCGATTCCCGGGTGGACATCGGTCACGGCGGCCGTGCTCGTCCTCGGCGGGGCCCAGCTCGTCTTCCTCGGCATCCTCGGGCAGTACATCGGCCGGATGTACGACGACGTGAAGCGCCGCCCGCTCTTCCTCATCGCCGAGGACACTCGTGATGTAACCGGCAACGTTCGCCAGCCCCCTGGGCCGCGATCACGCGGCGCGCTGGGGCGTCCTCAGTCGCGCCGATAGTTGGACTATCGGCGCTCCTTGCGTCCTTCCATCGCTTGGTGCTCGCGACCCAGGAACCGGGCAACGTTACCGGCCACATCATCAGAAAACCGAAACGGGCCGGGCTGACCGCACACCTGGGAGGGAATGCTTAGCGCTGCTTCCTCCCGGACCTGACGCGGTTCGCAAGCTCCCACTGCGCGGAGCCCGACCCGGCGGCAGTGTACCTTGGCCGCCGTGGACGCTCGCCGCGCGCTCTTCGGCCACCTGATCGACCACGCCGCGCTATTTCCGCCGGCCGCGATGTCGATGCCCGACGCGCTCGAGGCGGATCGCCGCGCCCGCGCGAGCGAAGACGCCTGGCTGCTCGGACGCTTCGTCTGCCCATCCTCGAGACTCGCCGAGCTCGGCAACGAGCAGCGCGCCCTGAGCCTCGTGGTCGACGACGACGGTAGCGGCGTCTCGGACCCGCGTGTCGAGTCGCTCGAGCTGCGCAGCGTCGTCGTGTACCCCGGCGAGGTCTACGTCGAGCTTCCGCTCGACGAGAGGCTCGGCGAGCGGCTCGACGAGCTGGTCGAGAATGGACTGCGCGCGAAGGTGCGCTGCGGCGGTGCGAGCGTGCCGCTCGTGGAAGACCTGGCCCGTTTCATCCGCGGCTGCCGCGAGCGCGAGCTCGTGTTCAAGGCGACGGCGGGGCTGCACCATGCCTACCCGACCGGCGACGGTGAGCACGGGTTCCTCAACCTGCTCGCCGCGGCGGCGTTCGGCGAGGAGGAGGAGGCCCTCTCGGCGCCGCCGGGGTCGTTCGAGCTCGACGCCGACTCCTTCCGCTGGGGCTCGCGCCGCGCGGGTGTCAGCGTGCTCGCGCAGACGCGCGGCACGCTCTTCCGTTCGATCGGCAGCTGCTCGTTCTTCGAGCCCGTCGCGGAGTTACGGGCCCTGGCGATGCTGTGAGCGGCTTCGGCGTGCTCTCAACGGGGCGCGTCGTCTGGCGGGACTGCGACGACGCCGTTGACGTCTCTGCGCTCGGCGACGCCTTCGCCCGGCCCTCACTCGACGCGCTGCTGAAGCTCGGCCCCGCCGGCTGGAGCCAAGCGGTTGCCGCCGCGCGCCTGCATGACGGGCCGCGCACACCGCTGCAGGATGCGACGCTCCGCCTGCCGTTCGAAGTCGCCGACTACGTTGACTTCTACTCCTCGCTCGAGCACGCGACGAACATGGGCCGCCTTTTCCGGCCCGACGCCGACCCGCTCCTGCCGAACTGGCGCTGGCTTCCGGTCGGCTACCACGGGCGCGCGGGCACGGTCGCCGTCAGCGGCACGGACGTCGTTCGGCCGCGCGGGCAGATCAAGCCGCCGGATGCGGACGCGCCCGTGTACGCGCGGTCGCGCCGGCTCGACATCGAGCTCGAGCTCGGCTTCGTGGTCGGCGTGCCGAGCACTATCGGCGAGCCGGTTTCGCCCGAGCGCTTTGCGGATCACGTCTTCGGCGTCGTGCTCGTGAACGACTGGAGCGCTCGTGACATTCAGGCCTGGGAGTACGTCCCGCTCGGCCCGTTCCTCGGCAAGTCGTTTCTCACGTCGATCTCCGCCTGGGTCACGCCGCTTGCCCTGCTCGAGGAGCACCGCACCGGCGCGCCGCCGCAGGATCCGCCGCCGCTGCCGCACCTCGCCGGCGGGCGCGACTGGGCTCTCGACCTCGCCCTCGAGATCGAGCTGAACGGCTCGGTCGTATCCCGGGGCAACGCGCGTTCGCTCTACTGGACGATGCCGCAGCAGCTCGCGCACGCGACCTCGAACGGCGCCTCGCTCCGCACCGGCGACCTGATGGCCTCAGGGACGATTTCGGGCGCCGACCGAGGCACGGAGGGCTCGCTCATCGAGCTCACGCGCAACGGAGCCGAGCCGCTGCGCCTTTCGGACGGCTCCGAGCGGACGTTTCTCGAGGACGGCGACGAGGTCGTCCTGCGGGGCCGCGCCGGCTCGCTCGAGCTCGGCGAGGTGCGCGGCCGCGTGTGCGCCTAATCAATCCCGATTCATACGCCCGGCCGACGAGGTTCCTCCGCCGCCCGTACAGGGTCGGCCCGTGGAGGTGGCGAGCGTACTGGTTTGCGAAGCGGATCCCGATGTCAGGCGGCTGCTCACCGTCCTCGTCGGGCGTATGGGCCACAAGGCGCTCGTGCTCGATCCCGGAGTCGCGATTCCGCCCGAGGCAGACCTGATGCTCCTCGAGCCCGAGTCGGAGGTGTGCCTCGAGCACGCTCGCGCCGCGCGCGCCGACTCGCCGGACCTGCCGGTCATCTCGCTCAACCTCGTTCCGGCGGGCGGCGAGTTCCTCTTCGAGGGCCCGCTCGAGTACCTTCAGAAGCCGTTCACGATCGAGCAGCTCCGCGCGGTCGTTGAGCGCACGCTCGGCAGGTACCTCCAACTTAGGCGGCGCTGTAGCCCTCGCGGCGCAAGAGCGTGCGGGCGAGCTCGGCGTTGTCGCTGCCCGCGACGAGGATGACGACGACGCCGCCGTACTCCGGGGAGACGTGCCGTAGCTCGAAGTCCTCGATGTTGATCGCCGCGGCGCCGAGCGTCTGCGTGATCCGAGCGAGATGTCCGGGCTTGTCGGGGATGCGGACGCGGATGCGGTTCAGTCGCTGCGCGTCGGTGCGGTAGGCGTACTCGAGCATCCGACTCCGAGACTGAGCGATGCTCTCGATCCAGCTCTCGAAGAACGCGCGATTGCGGTCGCGCAGCGCGCGTTCGACGTCGCCGAGCGCGTCCCGGTGGGCAACGAGTGCGTCGGCGATCAGGTCGCCGTTCTCGACGAAGATGTCGGCCCACACCGCTGGGTTCGCGCCCGCGACCCTGGTCATTTCCCGCAACGACGCGCCGGCATAGCCGAGTGCCTCGTCGCCTGCAGCCGCGACGGCCTGCATAAGGAGGTTCGCGAGGGCGTGGGGGAGGTGCGACGTGAGCGCGAGCAGCTGGTCGTGCCTCTCGGCGTCGAGCCGGATCGGTCGGGCGCCGAGCGTGGTCACGAAGCGGTCGACGAGGTCGACCCGAGATGCGTCGCTCGTCTCCAGCGGGGTGAGGAACCAGGTTGCGCCGTCGAAGAGGTCGGCCGACGCGCGGGCGGGGCCACCGGTTGCGCCGCCGGCGAGCGGGTGGCCGGGGACGAAGCGCACGTCATCGATATCGCGAGCCAGGCTTCGCTTCGTCGAGCCGACGTCGGTGACTGTCGCGTCGGCCGGCGCTGCAGCCAGCACTTCCTGCGTCGCCTCGACGAGGGATCCGACCGGCACGGCGACGACGACGAGCTCGACGCCTGCGACGGCCTCGGCGAGCGATCCCGCACCCGCGTCGACAGCCCTCGCGCCCTCGGCCTCGCGAAGGGTCGCCTGATCGGCGTCCCAACCGGTCACGCGTGGCACGCCGGCGCGCCTTGCCGCGAGCGCGACCGAGGCCCCGAGGAGCCCCGTTCCGATCACCGCGAGCGACCCGACGGCGGGCGGGAGCGGCCGCGCAACGGGCGGCTCGGGACGGGTGTCGCCGCGCACCTCTTGCTTCATCACGTCGAGCACGGCGGCGAAAACTGCCTGCACAGCCCCCTCTGAGAGGGGGCCGGCGTTCACTTCCGTCAGCTCCCTCAGGAGCTTCGCCTCGCGCTCGGCGTCGATCATCGGGGCGCCGGCCTCCTCCTTGTGCCGGTTGACACGATGCACGAGCTCGAGTCGGTCGTTGAGCGCCTCGAGGACGGTCCGGTCGAGCGCGGCGATCTGGTCGCGGAGACGTTCGAGGTCGTCCATCCGGCCCAGTTTGCACGGTTCTCCACCCCCTCCGTCCTGTCCCTACGCTTGAATCCAGTGCGCTCACCCGTAAAACCAGGAGGTTTCGGAAATGCCAATGACGCAGACGCAGCTCGCTGACGCTGTCGCCGAGAAGGCCGGTCTCTCGCGCGCCGACGCGAAGAAGGCGATCGCCGCGCTCGAGGAAGTCGTTCTCTCGGAGATCGGCAACGCCGAGAAAGTGAAGATCGGTGGCGTCGTGCAGCTCGATGTGCGCGTGCGTCCGGCCACTGATGCGCGCCCGGGCCGCAACCCGGCCACCGGCGAGGAGATCATGATCTCCGCGAAGCCGGCGTCGGTCGCGGTCAAGGCACGGCCGCTTGCGAAGGCGAAAGCAGCAGCACCGCCGCTCTCGCGGGTCCAGCAGTAGCGATTCGAGCAAGGCCGCGCCCAGAGCACTGGGCGCGGCCTTGCTTTCCTTCCAGCGTGCGCCTGCTCGCCATCGCCGCCTCCGCCATGCTCGCGTTGGCGGTCTCGTCGGCTCACGCCGCGCCACTGATCGAGGAGGTGCACGCGTCTGCGTCCGCTTCGTCGGCCGTCGTCACGTGGCGGACGAGCGTGCCCACGCGCGGCCGCGTGGCGTACGGCGTGGGCGGTCTCTATCTCTACAGCGCGCCCGAGGCCACGGCATCGACGACCCATTCCGTCGCGCTCGACGACCTGACGCCGCAGGCGACCTACGACTACCGCATCCTCGCCGCGGGCGCGACTGCGAACGGCAGCGTCACAACGGGCGAGCGTCCCGCGCAGGTGCGCTTCGACGTCACCGGCACGCGCGTCACCGCCGACGGGTCGCTCTTCTTCCCGGTCGTTTCCTACGAGCAGTGCGCCGAGACGATCGATCGCGCACTGGTGCTCGGTGTGAACACGTTCGTGCAGGTGCCGTATACCGGGTGCGCGCACCCTGCCGCCGCAACGCCGCCGTACGTTCTGAGCGACGCCTACGACGCCAGCCGCGGCGCCGGCTGGTACCTGCCCGACGAGCCCGACGGCTGGGGGATCACGCCGGAGCAGATGCCGCGACTGCCACCGGTGTCCGAAACCGGACGCCTTCGGGTGATCAACGTCACCGGGCACTTCTACAGGGAGCAGGGCGCGATCAACGACCGCTTCGATCGCAACGACTACAAGCGCTTCGCAGCGCTTGCCGACTTGATCGGCTTCGATCTGTACCCGGTCGTGAAATTCTGCGGGCGCGTGCCGCTGCTCGACGTCTACCGAGCGCAGCGCGAGCTGATGACGATCTACGCGCCGGGGAAGCCGACGTTCCAGTGGATCGAGACGAGTGGGATGACCGGCGAGTGCACGACAATGCACATCACGCCGGAGATCATCAACGCCGAGGCGTGGCTCGCGGTCGCGGGCGGCGCGTGCGGTCTCGGCTTCTTCACGAACAGCTGGACGAGCGGCGTCTGGAATCGGTGGGACTTCGACGCGGGTATCGAGCTGCAGCTTGCGGCGACCGTTGCGCAGGTGCAGAAGCTCGCACCCGCGCTCTGCACCGACTACGGCGACGTCGTCGTGCCGTGGGACGCAGGGATCGCCGCCAGCAGCCGGACGCTGTACGGCGCGCTCTACGTGATTGCAGTTAACTCCACCGACCGGGCGAAGACGATCCCCTTCCGGGTGGACGCACTCGCAGGACGCACGCTGACCGTGGTCGACGAGGATCGCACGATCAAGCCGGCGAAGAAGGTGTTCTTCCGCGACCGGTTCGAGCCGCTCCAGGTGCACGTGTACGCGGCGGCGCCGTTGCCCTGAGGGTTGCGGCCGCCACGGCGGAGACCGTACGGTCTCGGGGATGAGCGGTACCGCAGTCGCCGAGCTCGCCGCCCTCGCCGCCGACGCCGAGCGGCGCTACGTCGAGCGCAACCCCGAGTCGCGGCGGCTGCACGAGGAGCGCGCGAGGGTGATGCCCGGCGGGAACACGCGCTCGATCATCCATGTCCCGCCGTTCCCGCTCACGATCGTCCGCGCCGACGGAGCGCGGATCACCGATGCCGACGGACACGAGTACGTCGACTTCCTCGGCGAGTACACAGCCGGCCTGTACGGCCATTCGCATCCAGTCATCTTCGAGGCGATCCGCGACGCTCTGAGCGACGGCATCGCGCTCGGAGCGCCGAACCGCTACGAGCTACAACTCGCAGAGGCGATCTGTAGTCGGTTCCCCTCGGTCGAGCTCGTGCGCTTCTGCAACTCGGGCACCGAGGCGAACCTGCTCGCCCTGTCGCTCGCGCGGGTGGCGACCGCAAAGCCGGCGGTCATGGTCTTCGAAGGCGGCTACCACGGCGGCGTGTTCTTCTTCGCGACGTCCGACGGCTCGCCGATCAACGCGCCGTTCCCCTTCGTCGTCGGCACCTACAACGACGCGGACGGTGCCGCGCGTCTGATCGCCGAGCCCGCCGGCGAGCTCGCGGCCGTGCTCGTCGAGCCGCTTCAGGGCTCCGGCGGCGTGATTCCCGGAGAGCCGGCGTTTGTCCGGGCGTTGCGCGAGTCGACGGCGGCGCACGACGTGCTGCTCGTCTTCGACGAGGTGATGACGTCCCGGCTCTCCACCGGCGGCTTGCAGGGTGTGCTCGGCATCAGGCCCGACCTCACGACGATGGGCAAGTACCTCGGCGGCGGGCTGGCGTTCGGTGCGTTCGGCGGCCGCGCCGACCTGATGAGCCGATTCGACCCGTCGCGGCCCGACGCCCTGCCGCACGCGGGAACGTTCAACAACGCCGTGCTCACGATGGCGGCCGGCGCCGCCGGCCTGACCCGCGTCTACACGGCGCCGGAGGTCGCGCGCCTCAACGGTCTCGGCGACCGGCTGCGCGATCGTCTCAACACGTTCGCGGCGCGCAACGATCTGCGGTTCGTAGCGACCGGATACGGCTCGCTCGTCGGTGTTCACTTCACGCGGGGACCGGTGCGACGCGTCGCCGACGTGCCGGCGGCGCCCGAGCTGCGCACGCTCCTCCATCTGCACCTGCTCGAGCGCGGCTACTCCTACGGGCGGCGCGGCTTCATCGCGCTCAGCCTGCCGCTGACCGAAGCCGAGATCGACGGCTTCGCCGAAGCGGCGGAGGAGTTCCTCGGGCGCACTGCAAGGCGGGCATCTATTACTTCAATTTAGATAGCCACTTTACTTTATGAACTAGACTCGCTACGATCGTGGCAGCGGTCCACTTCGGCGGGAGGAGTTCTCACGATGTCAGTCCTCGAACGGCGTCTTTCTCATGAGGATGCCGCGGTCGTTTCCACTGCCGAGCTCCGACGGCGGCTCGCCGAGCCCGCGCTCACGATTCTCGACGTGCGGCCGCTCCACGCATACAACGGCTGGCGCCTGAACGGAGAGGCCCGAGGGGGGCACATCCCAGGAGCCGTCGCCTTCCCGAGCGCGTGGTTGAGCAGCGTTGACGACGACGAGGTTGCGCGGCTGTTCTCCGCGAAAGGCCTCGTCTCGACCGGCGAGATCGTCGTCTATGGGGATGGTGCCGAGCAGGTGTCGGCAGTTCGGGCCAGGTTGGCAGACCTGGGCCACACGGGCGTCCGCGTCTACGAGCATGGTTGGGCCGAGTGGGCGGCCGACGAGACCCTGCCGGTCGAGCGGCTCGCGAACTACGACAAGCTCGTCCACACCCAGTGGCTCCGACAGGTGCTCGACGGAGGCCGGCCGGAGGCCGCGCCCGCGGGTCGGTTCCTGCTCTTTCATGTCAATTTCGGGGTTCCCGAGGAGTACGAGGAGAGCCACATTCCGACGGCGCTCTATCTCGACACCAACCAGCTCGAGAATCCAGTCGACTGGAACCGCCGAACGCCGGAGGAGCTCGAGGAGACTCTGCGCTCGCTCGGGATCACCCACGACACTACCGTCATCCTCTACGGTCGCGACACGGAAGGCGACGCGAACGAGAAGTGGCCGGGACGTCGCGCCGGGCAGATCGCAGCCACCCGTGCGGCGCTGATCCTGCGCTACGCCGGGGTTGCCGACATCCGCCTCCTCGACGGCGGCTACGACTGGTGGGTCCAGGCGGGCAACTCAATCGAGACAGTCCTGCGTGAACCGACGCCGGTCGGCTCGTTCGGCGTCGAGATCCCGCTGCACCCTGAGGTCATCGTCGACATCGACGAGGCCAAGCAGATTCTCTCCGACCAGGAACAAGCGGCTCTCGTCAGCGTCAGGACATGGAACGAGCACATCGGCAAGGTCAGCGGCTACAACTACATCGGCCCGGCCGGGCGGATCGCAGGCGACGTGTGGGGCAACTGCGGCTCGGACGCCTACCACATGCAGCACTACCGCAACGTGGACAACACGATGCGCGCCTACCCGGAGATCGCGGCCAACTGGGAAGAGGCCGGCATCGTCGCGGACAAGTGGGTTGCGTTCTATTGCGGTACCGGCTGGCGGGCAAGCGAGACCTGGTTCTACGCCTACCTCCTGGGTTGGGAGCGGATCGCCGTGTACGACGGCGGCTGGTTCGAGTGGAGCCGGGATCCGATCAACAACCCGATCGAAGTCGGAGAGCCCGCGGACGAGATCGCCGCGTAGCGGTTGCGGCCGACGCTCAGTCCGCGTCCGGCCGACTGATGAGGCGCCCGCAAGTGAGGCGACGGGCTCCGGTGGATAAATGAACACCGTGGGCACACCGGATCCCACCGCTCCAGGGGTAGATCCGAAGGTGCTCGATGTCGCGCTCGCCGAGTTCAAGGCGCTTCGGGATGAAATCGGGTCGCGGGCGACCTCCTCGCACACGCTGATCAACATCAATGTGGTCGTCTCCGGCGTCGTCGCCGGTCTCGTCGTCAACAACCCGGGACGCGTCGCGCTGCTTCTGCTCCTCCCGATCTTGAGCCCCGTCCTTGGGCTGCTGTGGCTCGACCACGCCCACAACATCCGCAACCTGGGCGACTACATCAACGCGATGCTTCGACCACTCATCGTGCGGATTCTCGGAGCCGGAGGTGACGAAGCACTCGCCTGGGAAGCACACGTCGACCGCTACGAACGGCGAGCGCTGCTTCGATTCGTGCCGCTCGGAGTGCCGGTGCTCGTGCTGTTTGCGGGAGTACCGTTGGCCTCGCTCGCACGCACCGTCAATCACGTGACTTCTGCCTGGCACTGGTTGCTGTGGGTCAGCGGCGCGCTGCTGACACTCGGCTTCATCGCTCTCTGGGCCCGCCTCATTCTCCAGCCGATCGTTACGGCCCGGCGCGAAGCGCGTGCATCATGAGCCGTCGGCTCCGATTGGTCCTCGTCCACTGGGCGTTCCCGCCCACCACCGGTGGCGTTGAATCTCACCTCGCTGACCTGGCAAGGCTGTTAGCCGCGCGCGGACACCAGGTTACGGTCCTGACGGGTGAACACGATCCGATCCGACACCCGTCCTTCGAGGTTGTGTCGATACCGACCCTGCGCCTGGATCGCTCACCTCGGGACAGTGGGGAAGTACTCGGAACTGCGCTACGCGGCTTGCGCCCAGATGTTGTCCACGGCCACAATCTGCATCACTTTCACTCGGCGCCGGCGCACGCACTCGAACGGTTGCGCCACGAGCTCGGATTCAAGTTGCTGCACACGTTCCACGAGACGTGGCCGGATGTTCTGCACGAGGACGCCACGTACCGGGGATGGGAGCGGAACTGGGCGGTCTCGGCACACGTGCAGGAGGAGTGCGAGCGTCGGATCGGCTTCCGGCCGGAGCTGCTGCGCCTTCCCGTCGACACCGAGCTGTTCTCCTCCGTACGCAAGCCGCTCAGCAACGGGCGACGGCCGGTCATCTTCCATCCTGCCCGCCTGCTCCCCTGGAAAGGGGTACACGTTTCCGTCGCGATGCTCGCAGAGCTGCGGAGACAGGGGCACGACGCGACGCTTCTGCTCACGGACACTCAGCGAATCGCTGACTGGGACGGCGAGCTCACCTCCTACCGCCGGCGCGTGCTGGATGAGATCCACGGCCGGCGTCTCGAGGATCACGTGCGTTTCGCGCATGCCGCGTACTCGGACATGCCTCGGCTCTATGGCGAGGCCGACGTCGTCGTCTATCCGACCGTGGGCGAAGAGCCGTACGGGCTCGTGCCGCTCGAGGCGATGAGTTGCGCGCGGCCCATTGTGGCCACGAGCTCGGGCGGAATCCGCGAGACGGTCGTCGAGGGCGAAACAGGCTTCCTCGTCGATCCAGAAGACCCGATCGGCCTGGCGAACCGCGTCGCCGCGATACTCGGTGATCCGCCCCTCGCCATCAGGCTCGGCGAGCATGGAAGACAGCGAGTCATCGCCGACTTCGGAACGGATCGCTTCATCGACACGCTTCTCACGGCCTACCAGGCCGGCTAGGTGTCGTGGTGGACATCCCGCCTTCGGCGCTCGGCTCGACTCCCTTCTCGCGGACGCTCCACGACTTTTTGGGGAGGCACAGTGACGCACGGCTCACGCGCGCTGCGCGCCGATGCGCGGAGGCGTCCGTCGCCTTCCTCCATAGTGAAAACACCGATCCGCGGACGAACGGCGAATTCGAGCTCCTGCGTCGTCTCGGGCCGGACATGCTCAAGACGGTGATCGACGTCGGGGCCAACCGCGGCAATTGGTCGCGTGAAGTGTTGCGCCTGCAGCCCGAGGCGGTCGTCTATTGCAGCGAGATCTCCGAGCCGACCCGGCAGGCCCTTCGCCTGGCGGTCCCGGATGCCGTCGTCGTCGAATGCGGGCTCTTGGACCGAGACGGCGAGGTGCGCGTCAAGCATTACCCCGGTGACGACCGGCTCTCGTCGGTCTACGACTACCCGCACGCGCTGCCCGCCGTATGGCGAGAGGAGCGTGTCATGAGGGGCGACCGTCTCATCGGCGAGCAGAAGCTCGAACGGATCGACATGCTGAAAGTCGACGTCGAGGGCGCGGACCTCGCTGTGCTTCGCGGGTTTCAGCACGCCCTAGAAACGGCGCGCATTCGCGTCTTGCAGTTCGAGTACGGCTACGCCTCGGTGCTGGCCCGCACCTTCCTGCTGGATTTCTTCGAGCTGCTCGAGCCCAATGACTACGTCATCGGCGAGATCCATCAGGGCGGCGTTGAACTCCTGCACTATCGGCTCGAGCGAGAGAACTTCTTCGGACCGAATTTCGTCGCGGTGCATCGCTCGGAGCCCGAGCTGCTCAACCGCCTCCGGCCTGACTGACCTCAGAAGAGCCTCGACCACGTCTTCCGGCACGTCGGGCTCGCCGAGAAGAGGACGCAGTCGACACCTGGAGCACCCGTCGAACGAGAGTTGCACACGATGTTGCGCGAAGGAGTTGAGAAACCCCATCAGTGGACCGACGCGGCTGCGCTGGGAGACACAGCCGCGGCCGATCCGATCAACGCGAAAAGCAATCTCAGACGCAGAGGTTCACGCCCTGGTGCTCGACCTGATTGGAGTCCCGGTTGCCCGCGCGGTCTCTCGCGCGTACGACGAAGTAGAAGCTCTCGTCGGCGGGAAGCGCCGGCGTGGTGAAGCTGGTGGCGCCGCGGCGTGTGGTGTACGTCGGGGAGGAGAAGTCCTCGCCGCCGGGCTTGGTCGCCTGGTAGATGTCGTAGACGATCTTTGTCGAGGGCGTGACGTCGTCAGTTGCCGGCTTCCAGCCGAGCCGGTAGCCGGCGCTCTGCCCCGCGATCGGGCCGGGGATACACGTGGTCGCCGACTCGACGCCGGCGAACGTCGGCGGAGTCCGGTCGGGGCTCGCAACCCGGGCGAGCGCACCCGCGGCCAGCGCGCCCGCTAGCGCGAGCAAAGCGACCGTTCCCGTGAGCCACCGCACCAACTGCCCGCTCCCCCGATGGCCAACCACCAGCTCACGATAGCGCTCGCGACCCTTCGCTGTGTCCTCGGGATCGTGTGTTGCCGTTCATCATTCGCGGCGGCGCGGTAGCGTTCGCGGCGAGCGTATGGACGCGACCGAGTTCAGGCGCGCGAGTCGCGCCGTGTGGGAGGCGATGGCGCCTGGATGGGACGACCGCCACGCCTACTTCGAGCAAACGGCCCGGCCCGTGACGGAGCGGTTGCTCGAGCGGCTCGCACCGGCCCGCGGGCACACGATCCTCGAGCTCGCGGCGGGCACGGGCATCGTTGGCTTCGCGGCCGCCGCGTTTGTCGGGCCCGGCGGCCGCGTGATCGTCAGCGACTTCTCCGAGGCGATGGTCGAAACGGCGAAGCGTCACGCGGCCGAGCTCGGACTCGGGAACGTCGAGTTCCGGGTGCTCGACGCGGAGCAGCTCGATCTTCCGGACGAGGCTGTCGACGGGGTCCTCTGCCGGTGGGGATACATGCTGATGGCCGACCCCGCGGCAGCGCTGGCAGAGACGCGCCGCGTGCTCCGCCACGGCGGACGCCTGTCCTGCGCCGTGTTCGGGAGGCCGGAGCAGAACCCGTGGGCGGCGCTGCCGTCGCGCGTGCTCCAGGAGCGCGGGCACTTGCCGGCGCCGGAGGTGGGCGCTCCAGGGATCCTCGCCCTCGCGGACACTGTTCGTCTCCGCCGCCTGTTCGTGGGAGCCGGCTTCTCGGAGCCCCAGATCGAGGAGATCGCAATCACGTGGCGCTTTGCGGACACTGACGACTACTGGGAGTTCCTGACGGGCGCCGCAGGGGGGATCGCGATGGTCCTCGGCCGGCTCGACGAGGACGAGCGCGGGCGTGTGCGCGAGCAGGTCTTCGAGCGGGTGACATCATTCGACAGCGCCGGCGGGATCGCGTTGCCGGGCTTGTCGCTCGTCGCGTCGGCGTTGTAGCTCCATCACACCCGAGCTTCGCGGACTGCCAAGCTCATTGGCGCGGCCCGACGTAGCCGTGCTCAACCGCGCTCTCGAGCATGGAAGATCGCGGCCCGGTGTGGCGTCTTGACACTGATTACATCGCGTGCATACATGCTCTGAAGCGACACAGGGAGGCGCCGGCCATGGCGCATCACAAGGGTTTGTCGCTGCGGCGGGTCCGGCCTTGATGCCGACGACCATCGATTCTGAGCCTGCCGAGGAGTCGTCGGCACACGACGTGTTCCTCTCGTACGCGACGGCCGACCGTGCCGTCGCCCTGGCCGTCTGCTCCGGGATCGAGCAAGCCGGGACCCGCTGTTGGATGGCGCCTCGCAATATCCTGCCGGGCCGCGACTGGGCGGAGGCGATCGTCGAAGCGATCACCGCAGCACGAGTGATCGTGCTCGTCTTCTCCTCGAACGCCAATGCATCGGTTCAGGTCCTCCGAGAGGTCGAGCGCGCTGTCTCGAAACAAATCCCGCTCGTGCCGGTTCGGATCGAGAACGTCGCGCCGACGGGGTCGATGGAGTATTTCCTCGGCGCGTCGCAGTGGCTCGACGCCTTCGATCCGCCGCTCGACGTGCACGTCCGCCGCGCCGCCGATGCGGTAAGGGCGATTCTCGAGGGCCGTGCAGAGCCCGACGAAGCTCTCGCGTTGTCCCCGGCAGTCACCGCGGTTGGCGGCCTACACCCGCTCGATGTCGATGTCCAACGTATTGCGCCGGACGACTGGGGGAATTCAGGCGGCAAGCTGGGCACCCTCTTCCGCCGCCTGCTTGCCGATCGTTAGCGATGGGAGTCGAGATGTCACAGACTGAGCACGCAGCCGTTCCTGCGGCGCACCGCGATGTCCGGATTCAGTCGAGTCTCCTGGGTCGAGCCAAACGGCACGACGCGGAGGCGATCGCGACCATGTTCGGTCAGTTCCTGCCGCAGGACGAGCGAATCTTCGCGGTGGAATACCTCGGCGTGCAGGGACTGTGGCTGGGGACGCACAGCTTCGCATGCGTAACGAACCGTCGCGTCGCCGCCCTGCGCATAAAGATCTTCGGGGCTGTCGACTACCAGGACGGGACGCTCGAGCACGTGAACAGCGGTGTCGTGCGTCAGCCGTCCCTGCTTCTGCTCTATCTCTGGATCGTCGGCGTCTCGATCTTGACAGTGGGAATCGGTCTGCTCCTGCTGCCTCTGACGGTACGGCTCTTCTACCGCTTCAGGAAGAGCGGCCTCGTCCTGGCTGTGCGCGAAGGCATCAGTGTCTACGTCTTCTGCGACCGCAAACTCGTGATGAAGGCAACCGAGCTGTATCGGACGGTCGCCGCGCTGCGCGAGAGCCGCATCGCGGAAGTGCGCGGCCTCGTTGCGCGGGCATATGTCGCGCCGGCATCGGAGTCAGCCGGCGTACTCACGACGCCCCGTGCGGGCTCGGCGGAGGAGTTCCGCTCTATCGCCACGCAGCCCATGCTGCTCGCCGCCGCCTTGTTCACGCTGATCGGTGCGATCCTGCTCGTGCTCGGAATGGTGCTTCCGGTCGAAAAGGGATCGGACGGTTCGACGTACAGGTTGCTGCACTCGAACAAGGAGCTCTGGTTCGCGTTGCCGGCGGTCTTTAGCGCCGCTGCCGCCGCGATCGTCGGTCTCTTCGTGCTCCTCCGGCCGTCGCGTCGTCTGCTTACCTCCGGTCTGCTGATCGGCGTCGGCCTGGCCGCCGCCGTGTACTTCCTCGGCTACGTCGGCTTCTCCGCCAGCCTTGCCGGAGTCTCGCCAGGAATCGGCAGCTACCTCGGGCTGATCGGCGGAGCACTCGTGCTCGCTGCCGGCCTCTCTCGGATCCCAGCGCAGTGACGAGCGTGACGACGGTTGCCCTCACCGATGATCCGCGGCCGCATGCGAGCCTGCTCGACCGGGCGCGCCGCGAGGATCCCGCCGCTCTCGCCACGGTCTTCAGTCAGTTCCTGCCGGCAGGGGAGACGGTCGTCGACGTCCGCTATCTAGGGCTCAAGGGCCTCTGGGGCATCGGGACGCACAGCTTCGCGTGCGTCACCAGTCGTCGCGTCGCCGTACTCGAGGTCGGGCTGCTCGGGGGTGTCGCTTATCACGACGGAGCGCTCGAGGAGCTCAACAGCGGAGTCATCAGCCAGCCGTCGCGCCTCGGTCTATACGTGTTCGTCGCCGTCACGACCGTTCTGACGCTTGGCGTCGCGCTCTTGCTCCTGCCGCTGACACTACGTGTCTACTACTCGTTCAAGAAGAGTGGTCTCGTCTTCTGGGTGCGCGAAGGCGTCTCGGTCTTTCTGTTCACTGATCGGAAGCGCCTCCCGGCCGCGGCCGACCTTTACCGGATGACCTCGGCCCTGCGCGAGGTCCGGCTCGCAGAGATCGGGGTGCCGCTCGTGCCATGACGAACCGCGGCGAGCACCGTCCGCACCGTGCGGGGCACGACGGCGCAGCTCACGAGCGTTAGCACGAGCGTGTCCTTGCGCGGACAGGGGGCGTCCGCGACTTGTTGCCTGCAGCGTCCGAGGCGACGACGGAGAGCGTGTACGTCGTCCCACACTTGAGCCTGCGGAGCGTGAAGCTCGTTCTGCTCGTGATCCCGGCCGCGATCCGGCTGTAGTAGACGGTGTAGCTCGTAACAGCACGGTCATCGGTTGCAGCCAGCCAGGAAATCGAAAGCGTCGTCTGTGTCGAGCGCCACCTCAGTCGAGTCGGTGCGGAGGGCGGCTGCGTGTCGATCGAGCCCTGCCAGCTCGGGACCAGCTCGACGGCCGAGTCGCTGGTCAGGCGTATTTGCCGGCTCCCGTCGGCGTCCATGAGATAGAGCTCGACATTGCCGTCGCGGTTGCTGTCGAACACAATCTTCTTTCCGTCCGGAGACCACGCCGGGTCGGCGTCTCGCGCGGTATTCCTGGTCACGTTGGTCTGATTCGAACCGTCTACGTTCATCATGTAGATCTCGTGATTGCCGTCGCGGCTGCTTTGGAAGGCGATCCGCTTTCCGTCCGGAGACCAGGCAGGATTGACGTCGTCCGCGGCATTCTTCGTGAGCCTGACCGGTTGACTCCCGTCGGCGTTCATCGCGTAGATCTCGTAGTTGCCGTCCCGTTTGGTGTCGAAGACGATCTTCTTCCCGTCGGGCGACCACGCGGGATCGAAGCTCTCGCCTTTGCTGGTCAGCTGGACCGCGCTCGACCCGTCGGTGTTCACGACATACACCTGGTAGGAGCCGGTCCGGTTGCTCTGGAAGGCGATCTTCGACTCTGTGGGCGACCAGGCAGGGTTGCGATCCGCAGTCAGGTTGACCATCAGACGCCTCGGGCTCGACCCGTCCGCGTTCATGACGTAGAGATTGGAGGCGTTCCGGTTGTCCCGGTCACTCTCGAAGACGAGCTTCGTTCCATCGGGCGACCAGGCGGGGTCGAAATTCTCGCGGCCGGTCGTGAATTGCGTCAACTGCTGCTGGGCCGTTCCGTCCGAGTTCATCACGTAGAGCTGGTAGGTCCCGCTGCGGTTGCTCTCGAACGCGATCTTGCCGCTCGCGACTCCCGCCGCCGTGGCGCCCGTCAGGATGACGCCCGAAGCCAGAAGCGAGCCGCAGGAGAGTCCCACGAGAAGACGGATCGCGACCACTCCCGTCGTATTGTGGAGGATGCGGCAGGCAATCTGTCAACGGGCCTCCAGCCACCTCGCCGCTCTTGAAAGTAGGGTCCGGTCGCGCTGTAATTGCCTTTCGGCACCAGGCGTCGCTTGCGGCCGGCGCGGATGACCAAACCCGGAATGCGCCGCCATAGCCAACCACTGACCGCCGGAAGCACCTAGGACGGCGCCCTGGGAGACATTCCGTACGGCTTCGTCGCCCAGAAGTTCATCCGCGGGCGCGTGGTCCCGTTTCTCGGCGCCGGCGTCAATCATTTCGGGCGAACCGGCCCTTGGGAGCGCGCTGACGTCGGGACGCTTCCCGACGGCCGCGAGCTCGCCGACCACCTCGCGGCCGTGTACGGCTATCTCGAGTCGATGCCCACGGTTGCGGTGGCGGACGAGGCGGCTACGGACGGCAACGGAAGGGAACAACCTCCGGCTGTCTCCACGGAACTCCTGGATCTCGCACGAGTTTCGCAGTTCGTCGCGCTCATCACGGACGAGCAACAACTCTATGACGACCTCCACGAAATATTCGCCTCACAGTACGACCCGAACGACCTGCACCGATTCTTCGGCGAGTTCCCGAAGCTCTTCCGCGACCGTGAGCTCGCTCCGTCCTACCAGCTGATCGTCACCACCAATTACGACGACGCGCTGGAACGTGCACTGTCGGACCAGGGGGAAGAGTTCGATCTCTTCTATTACGGAGCCGATCAGCACGGCAAGGGTTGGTTCTGGCACACGAAGCCAGACGGGACCACCACCCAGGTGAAGGACGCGGCGCGATATGGCCCCGACCTGCTCGAGAGCCGTCCTGCGATCGTCAAGATCCACGGGGCCGTCAACCGGGATGATCGTGACCGCGACAGTTATGTCATCACGGAAGACGACTACATCGAATACCTGGCGGATGCCGGGATCTCAGGTCTCGTGCCGGCGAAGTTGAAGGCGAAGATGCGGCAGAGCAATTTCCTCTTCCTGGGCTACAGCATGCGCGACTGGAACGTGCGTGCGTTTCTGCAGAGACTCTGGAGCGAGCGGCAGCGGGGCGTTCAGTCCTGGGCGATCCAGCTCGCACCTGACACGCTGGAGCGGAGGTTCTGGGAGAAACGCTCCGTCGAAATCCATGAAGTGCGGCTCGAGGAGTACATCGACCGCTTGCGCATGGAAGTGGTGACGCTGCTCGATGGACAGGCGCCGGCACCGATTCCGTCGGAATCGTGATGTCGCTCGAGACGGTGCCTGCCGGAGCGGCAGCCCTGCTCCTCCGCCCCTACAAAGGCCTCGACTTCTACACCGCTTCGGAGGAAGACGCCCTCTTCTTCGTCGGCCGGGACACGGAGCGCAAGCTCATCGTCTCGAATCAGATTGCGTCGCGGCTGACCATCCTCTACGGCGCCAGCGGCGTCGGCAAGAGCTCGCTGCTCAACGCGGGCGTCGCGTATCAGCTGCGGCACGACGCCGAGCTGAGCGAGCGTGGAACCCCGGAGTACGCCGTCGTCGTGTTCGCGACGTGGCGCGATGACGCTGTCACCGGTCTCATCGACGCCGTCGGCCGTGAGGTGGCGGCGGCCCTCGATGGGCACGACGTCGGCGCGGTCACGCACGACGGTTCGCTCGCCACGGCCCTCCGGGAGTGGGGCGCTCTTCTCGACGGCGAGCTGCTCATCATCCTCGATCAGTTCGAGGAGTTCTTCCTCTATCACGGCGACGAGACGGATGACGCCGGATTCGCGGCCCAGTTCGCAGAGGCCATCAACGATCCAGCTGTTCATGCCAACTTCCTCGTGTCGATTCGTGAAGACGCGTTCGGAAAGCTCGACCTCCTCAAGGAGCGGATTCCCAACCTGTTCGAGAACTGCCTCCGGCTCGACCACCTCGGCCTCGAGGCAGGCCGGGAGGCGATCGAGCGCCCGCTCGAACGGTGGAACGAGCTCACCGGCTCGGACGACCCCGTCACCATCGGCCCCGGGCTCGTCGACGAAGTGCTCGAGCAGGTGCGGACCGTCGAGATCGGAGGCGAGGGCCTGGGCACCGTCGACGTCGCGGCGCCGGTGGGCGCACGTGTCCGGGTCGAAGCTCCGTACCTGCAGCTCGTCCTGACACGCATCTGGCGCGCCGAGCGCGAATTGAATTCGAGCGTTCTTCGTCTCGAAACCCTGAGAGCGCTGGGCGGCGCCCAGAAGATCGTCGATGCTCGCGTCGAGGAGGCCATGGGAATGCTCTCGCCGCACGAGCAGGCGATCGCAGCCGGCGTGTGCCACTACCTCGTTTCGAGGGCGGGGACGAAGATCGCGTTCGGTGCGTCCGACCTCGCCGACTTCGCAGGCTTGCCCGAGAACGACGTGGCGGCTGTGCTCGAGAAGCTCACCCATCAGAGCGCCCGGATCCTGCGGCCGATGGCTCCGCCGGCCGGTCAACCGGAAGGCACGCGTTACGAGCTCTTCCACGACAAGCTCGCGAAAGCGATCCTCGCCTGGCGCGCGGGGTTCCTGGAGAGGCAAGCTGCGGTCGAGGCCGAACGGCGAGTCAAGGCCGAGCAGGACGAACGGCAGCGCGAAAGCAGAAACAAGCTCATCCGCTGGGCGGCCGTCACCCTCATGTTCGTCGTCCTGGCGCTCGTTGCCTTGTCGCTGGTGGCCCTGCAGCAGCGCTCGGCGGCTCGCGGCGCGCGAGACGACGCACAGTCGCGCTACTTCGCCGCGCGTGCGATCGGGGAGACGGAGATCGACCCCGCTGCCGGCGTTCGTCTGGCGGCGAGCGGTCTGAAGATCAGGGCGACGGACGAGGCAGAGCAGGCGTTTCGCCAAGCCCTCGAAGCATCTCATCTCCGGGCGATTCTCAGGGGCGGCTCGCAAGCAGTGAGAGCGGCGAGCTTCAGCCTCGACAGCAAACGCATCGTGACCGCGAGCGACGACGGCACGGCCCGAGTCTGGGATGCGTCCAGCGGAGCGAGCATCGCTGTCTTGCGCGGCCATACCCAACTCGTCCTGGCCGCAAGCTTCAGCCCTGACGGCACACGCGTCGTCACCGCGGGGGCCGACGGGTCGGGCCGCGTCTGGGATGCGTCCAGCGGACGGATTATCGCTGTTCTGGGCGGCAGCACCGGATCGCCGGTATTGACCGCCAGCTTCAGCCCCGATAGCGAACACATCCTCACCGTGAGCGCCGGGTCGGCGCACATCTGGGATGCCTCCAGCGGACGGAATCTCGGGGGTTTGGGCCGCCGGACCGGATCGCCGGTCTTGACGGCGAGCTACAGCCCTGACGGCACGCGCATCGTCACGACGAGCGACGACGGTACGGCGGGCCTCTGGGACGCCGCCACTGCCCGGCGCCTCGCGGTCTTGCGTGGCCACACGGGACGTGTGTGGGCGGCAAGCTTCAGCCCCGACGGCAAGCGGATCGTCACCGCGAGCGCAGACACGACGGCGCGTGTCTGGGATGCCTCCACCGGAAGGCCCCTCGCGATTCTCAGCGGCGATACCGGGGCGCTGTACGCCGCGAGCTTCAGTCCGAACGGCGAGCTGCTCGTGACCGCGAGCGACGACGGGACGGCGCGCGTGTGGGATGCCTCCACCGGAAAGAGCCGTGCGATCCTCATTGGCGACAGCGGGCCTGTCTACGCAGCGGACTTCAGCCCGGACGGCAAGCTGATCGTGACCGCCAGCGAAGACCACACCGCGCGCGTCTGGGACGCCTCCAGCGGAAAGGCGCTCGCGATGCTCGGCGGCGACACCGGCCCGGTCTACACCGCAGAATTCAGCGCCGACGACAAGCTCATCGTGACCGCGAGCGCCGACGGGACGGCGCGCGTCTGGAACGTCTCGAGCACCCCGCTCGTCGCAACCCTTCCCGGTCTGCCGAACGTGCTGTCCGCGGCGAGCCTCAGCCCTGACCGCAAGCTCGTGGTGACGGCGAGCACGGACGGCAAGACGCGCATCTGGGACGTCTCCACCGGCAAACGGCTTGCGACGCTCCGTGGCGACACCGAACAGGTTCTGACCGCGGGCTTCAGTCGGGACGGCAGGCGCATCGTCACCGCGAGCGCCGACGGGACGACGCGCCTGTGGGACGCCGCGAGTCGGGAGCGTCTCAACGTCGCGCACACCCACGCGACGAGCGTCTCCGCCGCCGCCTTCAGCCCCGACGGAAAGCGAGTCGTGACGGGGAGTGCCGACGGGACGGCACGCGTCTGGGACGCCACCACCGGACGGCGCCTCGCCGTCTTACGCGCGCACAACCAACTGGTCGTGGCCGCGAGCTTCAGCGCCGACGGAAAACGCGTCGTCACCGCGAGCGCCGACGGGACGGCGCGCGTCTGGGATGCGTCCAGCGGAAACGCTGGTGCGATTCTCAGCGGCCCTGCGAACAACGTCTCGGCAGGCCCTTTCGGCGCTGCCGGGACGAGCGCGCCGAGCGTGAACGATGCCGCCTTCAGCCCGGACGGCAAGCTCATCGTCACTGCGAGCGCCGACAAGACCGCGCGCGTCTGGGACGCCTCCAGCGGGCAGAGGCTCATCACGCTCACCGGCGACACGCAGTCGGTCTCGACCGCGAGGTTCAGCCCGGACGGCAAGCTCATCGTCACCGCGAGCGCGGACGGCACCGCCCGCGTCTGGGATGCCTCGAGCGGGCGGAGCCTGGCGATTCTCAGCGGTGACGCGGGACCCGTCTTGGGCGCGAGCTTCAGCCCCGATGGAGAGCTCATTGTCACCGCGAACGCAGACGGGAGGGCGCGGATCTACGCCTGCCGCTTCTGCGCGACCCGCACCGAACTAAGAGCGCTCGCTCGCTTCGTGTCGCGCTGAAGACGCAACTTGCGACCACGCCGCCCGCGACCGGAAACGAAACGCGCTCACCGAGCGGCCACTTTCTCACGACCCGTCCCAAGAGGAGATGTCACGAGTGATGCAACGCCTGCGTGAAGGCTGCAACGTGCAGCTAGTACATCCGGCCGTAAGTTCAGTGGTTTATCCGGCGAGTGGCTCGGCGTTCGTGGCAAGGACGCAGGGAGCCCCGATAGTTCAACTATCGGGGCGACCGAGGACGCGGCCACGGGCGGCGAGACGCCGCCGGGAAGGTGCCACTGACCGGCCTTTGAACCAGTTTCAAAGCTTCGGAGCCGGCGTTTCGAGGTTGGGCACGCGGGGTGCGAGCGGGCCCTAGGGTCGCCGGTCGGTTGGCGCGATACTTGCTGGAGTGAAGCCCGCGGCCGGGGAGCCGATCAGAGACGAGTGTGTGCGGCTTCAGGATGGTCGCGCCCTCGCATATACGGAGTGGGGCGATGTGTACGGACGGCCTGTCTTCTTCTTCCATGGGTCGCCGCTCTGCCGGCTCTGGTGTCCCGACGAGGAGGCGACGGAGGCGGCCGGTGTGCACCTCGTCGCCGTAGACCGGCCCGGCTTCGGCCGCTCCGACTTGCAACCGGGTCGCCGCCTCGAGGACTGGCCGCTCGACGTGGCCGGGCTCGCCGACGCCCTCGGTCTCGGGCGCTTCGCGGTCGCCGGTTACTCGGCCGGCGGTCCCCACGCAATAGCTTGCGCGGCGCCGGGAGGATCCAGCCCGCATGGGTCCTTTCCTCCGCGCGATCGCGGAGGCGCTGCGTCAGGGGCCGGCTCGATGTGACCGTCCCGTGCGCGGGCGCCGAGTTCCTCGCTTCCAGGATCCCCAACTGCAAGGTCACGATCTGGCCGGACGAGGGTCACATCGCGCGCCACTGGGACGAGATCCTCGAAGCCCCGGCCGCCTGACGGGCTGGACACCGTGGCTCGCTGGGATGCGGTCCACAGCACGGCGGCTGGCTCGGGGAGCGCGCCCGTGGGGTGCCTCCCCGAGCCGAGTACTGGCGCGTGCTAGTCGACGGGTCGGAATGCATGCCTGAGGTCGAACTTCGCGATCTGGCGGCCGAGGACAACGCCGGCGACGCTCGAGAAGCGGTAGTGCAGTCCTGCCCAGAGTCGGGCGCCGATGATCTCGTGGCGGAGGTCGTTGGGCACGTCGAAGTGTCGCACCGCGTTCAGGTTCCCGGCCGGCCCGGCGGAGTCGAATCCGTGGACATCGAGGCCGATCAGGTTCGTGCCGAGGAAGGCGCTGAACACCTCGGCCATTGCCGACGTAATCACGGCGTGCGCGCCGGGGTATTCCGGATGGTTGGGCGTGGTCAAGAGCGGCCGCCACCCCGTTTGCTCGACCGTCGACGGGTTACCGTCGTCGTAGCCCGGTACAGGGCCGAAGCCGTCTGCAGTCACAGCGCCGGGATCGATCGCGGTGACCGGCCGCCAGAACACGTAGTGGTACTTGGCATGCAAGGCGGACATCAGGGCATCGGCACCGACGAGGTTGACCATCGCCGCAAGCCGTGCTGTCTCGAGCAGGCTGAGGCCGCGCGCGCCGGCAATGTCGCGCCCGACGCGGTTGTACTGGCGGATCACGTTCGCTGACCAAAACTTCGCAATCGTGGTCTGCTCGTCGCTGCGCACGGTGCTGGTTGCTTCGCCATACGCCTTGATCTGGTTGAACGCGTCGACCCACTCGTCGCTCTGAAGCGACGGCGGCGGGTCGGGCAGGAACTGCTCCAGGCTCTGCAGGGCGAATGGCCGCACGTTCCCCACCCACGGCACCTGCGGTGGGGCGAACGGCGGCGTCAACCGCCACACGCCCGGGCCCGGCGGCAGCGTCGGAAACGCTGACGTCACGCCGATCGGTGTCATCCGCCCGTCGCCGCTACGCAGGGTGATGATGTTCGCCGCGGCCGCGAGGCCGACGGCCTGACCATCGTCCTTCGCAGTGCCGTCGGCGATTGACCCGAGCGCCTCCGCGTAGAGCACGCCGAGATTCCCTGCCTGCGAAGGGAAGTAGTTGACGAGCGTCCGGTAGGCGGCCTCGACGACCGCCGCGTCGATCGACGCCCCCGCAGGGGCCGTGATTGCAGGACCGTAGGGCTCGAAGCCGCCCTGGATCGCGACCAGGGCGTCATACACGGCAGCCGAGGCATAGGCCGTGTAAATCAGGCCCTCAGACTGGAACGCGCCTGAGCCGACGACCGTGTCCTCGGCGATCTTGTTCCACTGTGCGACCGCGTTTCCCGGCGGCAGCGCAGCCGCGGCATTACGGGTCGTGCCTGCTGACGCAGCGACGGCCAGCGCCGTGACGGCGATCGCCACGACCCGGAGAATCCGAGCAAGAGCCATGCTGATCACCTCCGTGCCGAGCATGAGCGCCGCCGCCGGTTGTGTGAATACGCCGTTCGTCGTATCTTCGAAACGCCATGCGATTGCGGCGATCGGATCTCGAGGCCGTCCTCCGCCTCGTGCACGACGCGGACGAACTAGCGGCAGACGAAACGCCGTTCCCGACCGAAACGCTTGCTCGCTTCGCCGATGTCGTCGCGTGCGACGACATCGAGGTTTTTGAGGTTGATCGCGTCCATCGCCGACATCTTCCGTCGGACGGCGAGCAAGACGAGCGGTGGTGGGAGATCGCGCACCAGCACCCGATCTGCCAATACGTGGAGGAGACGGGCGACTTCCGGGCGCTCAAGATTTCCGATTTCCTGACGCGCGCGCAGCTCCACTGTCTCGAGCTATACGACGAGTATCTCCGCCCGTTCGGCTTTGAGTGTTGGATGATGCTCCCGCTCCCGTCTCCTCCCTGGCACGAGCGCGGCTTCAATCTTCTCCGCGGCTGCAGAGACTTCTCGAACCGCGACCGCGACGTTCTCGACATGCTCTCTCCTCATCTCGTCCGCCTGACTCGGAGGGTCGAGTTGCGCCGCCAGCTTGAGGCTGCAATAGCTGCGCTCGACTGCGGCGGCGTCGACCAAGGAATCGTCCTCCTCGACTCCAACGGCCACCTCGACCATGCGACGCCGGTCGCGCGGACCCTGCTCGCGAAGTATTTCCCGGCAGCCGGCGTGTCCCTTCCGCAGACCGTCGCAGAGTGGCCCTCGTACAGTCAGCGCTCGCTCGTACGCGAGCGAGGCGCGCACCGAATCGTCATCGACCGAGTTGGCCAAAGGCTGCTCGTTCGCGAGGAGCCGGTCGAAGCTGCGAAGGTCGCAAGGCTCACTCCGCGCGAGCAGCAGGTACTCGAATGGGTGGCCGAGGGCAAGACAAATGCAGAGATCGCGCAGATCCTCGTTGCTGCGCCGGGCACCGTTCGCAAGCACCTCGAGCACATCTACGCGAAGCTGGGCGTGCACACACGCAGCGCGGCGGCCGCGTGCAACCGCGCAAGACGGCCTGCTGCCGCGTAGAGGCGCCAGCCTAGTTTCCGTGCCTCGCAGCTAGTACAGAACCGGACAAGGCACGGATTGCGGTTGCGCTTTTCCATGCTGGCTCTCTCCCCGCCACCGGGCGGGATTGTGAATGCGCTGAGCATCGGGGTAGGCTCCGGCCGTGGAGGAGATCGCCCCCGGTCTCTGGCACTGGAAGGCGCTCCGGGAGAGCATTGGCAGCGAGGTCAGCTCGTACTACTTCGCCGCCGAACGCGTGCTGATCGACCCGATGATCCCGCCGGAGGGCATCGGATGGTTCGAGGAGCACGGCCGGCCCGAGCACCTCCTGCTTACGAACCGCCACCACGACCGCGACGCGTGGAAGCTGCGCGACGCCTTGGGCTGCACGGTGCACTGCGTCCGCAACGGGCTACACGAGCTCGAGGGACACGGCCCGGTCGAGCCGTTCGAGTTCGACGATCAGCTGCCGGGCGACGTCGTCGCCTACGAGGTGGACGCGATCTGTGCGGACGAGTGCGCCCTCTACGCACCGGCGCACCGCGCCCTCGCCTGCGCGGACGGGGTCGTACGCTGGCCCGACGACGGGCCGCTGCGGTTCGTCCCCGACGAGCTCATGGACGACCCGGAGCGGACGAAGGCGGGCCTGCGCAACGCGTACCGCCGCCTGCTCGACCTCGACTTCGACCGCCTCCTGCTCGCGCACGGCGACCCAATCGTCCACGGCGCGAAGGACGAGCTGTACGCGTTCGTCGAGCGCGCGTAGGTCGGACGGTCAGCCTCAGAGTTTTTCGGAGTCATCCGTCCGATACGCGCGGCGCCGAGTCGGCGAGACGATGATGCCGCCGGTCACCAGCATGAACCCCCTGGCCGCGATACGTGTCAGCAGGCGTGCCGGGTGGTTTGCGCGACGCGCGGTGACGAGCGGGGTTCAGAGCTGCCAGTGCGCGCGGCCTTCGACCGTAGCGCGGCCAGGGCTCGTCGGGATCGCCGGGGTGAATATGGGTCCGGTGTCGGACACACCCACCGTCACCGACGGGGTCCCGTGGTGGCGTTCCACGCCCGAAGCGCGCCGATGCGGTCGTAGTTCCACATCAACCCCGGTGTAGCCGAAGGCAGGATCCGGAGTGTGAACCCGGTCGCGGTCGATCCGACGCTCTGCGTGGCGGCTATGAGTGTCGCCTGCTGGACGTTCACGCCCGTGGGCGCCGCTGGCGTGGACTCCGGAGGCCCGAGCATGCTGACGTGGTCGAGCGCGACGCTCGCGACGCGGCTGTCGGAGCCGAGCGAGTTGCTCTGCGAGCTCGTCCCTGACTCCCGGAATCGGCCGGCAGCCTACTGGAGGGGCGGCGGGAGCCGCCCCTCGATCTCTCCATTCCCCGGTGGTCGGCCGGCGATCAGCAGTGGAAGCCGTCGCCGTCGAGTCCGGGCGCGGTGATCTGTGGTCTGTTCTCTCCACCGCCGGGCGGATAGACGGTGTCCCACCACGCGGTGAAGAACCGGCCTAGCTCCGCGGTGCAGGACGCGGACGGCACGGGCAGGAACGACTCGAACGTCGATTCGAGCTGCGCCTCGGTGATGCTCCCCTGCCGGTACACGCCCTGAATTTGCTGCAACGCAGCGTTGAAGTTCGCCGGGCCGAGGATCCGGCGCAGCGCGATGTACGCGATGCCTGGCCGCCTGTAGGTCTTCGACCCCGAGAAGAGCGTGTACGGACGCGGATCCGAGGGCGCGCCCGTCCACATGAGATCCGTGCCCGCGTACACGGTGTTGAACGTGTCGACGAGACTCTGCTCGAACGCCGCATCGGACCCACCGGCCGCGGCCTGCGCGTTCGCGGCGATGAAGAAGTACTCGCCGAGAGTCGCGAGCCCCTCCTTGAAGAACGTGAGGTTGTAGTTCGCCTCCGAGACGTTGTCCCCCCACCACTGGTGCATGTTCTCGTGGTGGAGCGTCTGTAGGTCGATCATTTCGTTCGCGAACGTGATCTTCGTCTGCATCTCTTCTTCGAAACCGGCGTTGGGGACGCCGATCACGACGCCGTCCGTCGTGAACGGGTACGGACCGTTGAAGGCGCTCTGGAAGTTCAGGACGCCTTCCTGCATGTCCATGATCGCCTTGTTATCCGCTTCCCTGTTCTTGGGGATCGCAGCGTCCTGCGCCTCGTAGTACTGAATCCCGCTCGGCGCGAGGCGCACGCTCAGGTCGTACGAACCGATGCTGTTCTCCACGAGGTACGACGAGATGCCCTCCGGCGAGTGCCAATGCCAGGTCGTCGAGCCGCCCGGGAAGTTCGCGTCGGGAAGGTTCGCCAGCTGCGAGACGAGCTCCCCGTTCGCGATCGCCGTCTTGCCGAGCGGGACCGTGTCGTAGAAGTCGTACGTCGGCTTCGAGCTCGGGTGGTTGTTCAACGGCATCCAGTCCTCGGTGGCAACCGGCTCGGTCGTGACGAAGCTCCCCGCGTCGCCTGGGTTGTTGACCCTGAACCAGCCCTCGGTCGTGCCGTCGCCGTCGTTGTGTACTCCCGGCCGGCCCGTGTAGTTCACGACCACGACGAACGTCGCACCGCTCGCGATCGGGCTCGACGGTGTGATCACGAGCTTGTTTGCGGGACACTGCGTGCCGTCCAGGTCGAACTGCTTGTTCGGGTTCGTCGACATCAACTCGGGCGTGCACGCAGGCGGGAACGGATTGTTCTCGGGCCCGCCGACCGGATTGAGCTGGCCGGCCTCGTGCGCGCGCGGATCGGGATCGTTCTGGCCGTTCGGATCGCCGGGATACGTCGGCTGCACGAAGGTGAAGCCGGCGGGCACCCCGTTCACAAGCACCGAGCCGACGGTGAGATCGGGCCCGTCCTTGCGGTTTTCCGATGTCCGTTCGAAATCGAGGCTGAAGTCGGTCAGGCATTGGGTCGCCTGGTCGGTCAGAACGACGTGCGTCCCCGGGAGGAACTGGTTCGACGCCGTGTCGTAGTTCAGGAAGACGTCGGTATGCAGGCTCGTGTAGCCGCCGTTTCCGGTCTCCGGATAGACGTGCGCTCCGAACGGCGACAGCGAGTGAGCCCCCGACGAGCACGCCTCGCTCGACGCAGCAGCTGGGACGCGAACGGGGCCAACGCGACCCGCCGGTCCGATCTCGAGATGGCGCTCCGAGGTAACGCACCCGAGCCTTCCGCTTCGCCCTCCGCGTCGCACGCACGCGACGAGCGCGTACGAGCCGTCGTCCAGCACACGCGGAAGCCGTATGCGGACACGATAGGGGGCGGAGTCGTGAGCGGCCAAGCCGACCGCGGTTCGGCCGATCGCGAGCGGCCGGGTACCGACGTGAAGCAGATGAACGACGACGTGGCCGCGCGCCGCAGCACTCCCCTCGTTCACTACGAACCCGTGGAGCAAGTAGCCATGACCCGCGCGGGCCTGAGTCGGCGCCGAGCTGAGCCTCGTCACGAGCAGATGGGGTCCGACGATGCTCGGCGGCGGCGCCGAGAACGACGGCCACGGTGCGAACGATCCCGCAGGCTGCGGCGGCCGAGCGTGGGCAGCGAGCGGCGCAAGCAGGGTCAGCAGCAGCATCGCCCCGACCGACGACAGTGTTCGCGAAATCTTCATCGCAGTCTCCCCCTTGTTCGCGGTGCCTCGTTTATCTGCGGTGGCAGGCCGACTGTCAAGCGCACTCGACTCTCTTTGATCCGTGCCGGGAGCGTGTAGCCGGGCGGCTGAAGTGGCGGCCGGTCGAGGTCGGGGACGTCCGCGGCGAGTACGTGGCGGATCCAGGCTGCCGTTCGTGCGCGATGACGCTCAGATCCCATGCGTAGGCGATCGGGTCGGCAGCGGTCGCGGCGCGGAGGGAGCGGGGTCGTCCGTCGTCGAGAAGAAGACGCGATGGTGGAGTTTGTTCTCACGCTCCCACCAGTCGACGAACACGAAGTTGCCGCCGCGTCCGTCGGGGATTGCGAGGAACCCGACGTGTCAGTCGCTCTACGGCACGTCTACGTCGTTCCACCCTCCGGCGCCCCGGCGCTCACGCTTTCGTAGGAGCCGCACACCTACAGAGTGGTGCCGTGCTGCCTCTCGTAGACCTCGGTGAGTTTCCGAGCGAGGTTTCCCATCACGTCGAGCGGTATAGCGAAGACGTACTCCCTCCTGGCGACATTGATCGGGTCAGTTGTGAGGAGTTCTCGTACTGGGGCGCCGGAAAGCCGCAGGGCCCACACCTCCATCGAAAATTCCGCGGCCTTTGCCCCGAGCACTTCCGCGGGGACGGGCTCCGGCACGAGCTCAAAGTGTTGCAGCGCAACCGGGTCGGAGTCCGTCGCAGCCATCGTTCAGGAGTTTCACATATCTGCCTTTTTTCAGACGGGACAGGACCCCGCTCATTTGCGTCATGGTCCTCCGTAACGAGGCGGCTCTGCCAGCCGGTCTGTGTCCATCAGGCCCCGGCTAGCGTCAACGCTCGACGAGGGCAGCGAGCCGTGAGAGCGCAGACTGCCATCCAAGTTCGTTGTCTGCGAGCGCGACGCCGGGCGGGATCCCTTCGTGCAAACCGACCACCTCGGTCCCATCCGCAACTTCCTGAAGAGAGATCGTCATTCGCATCTCGCCTTGGAGAGACGGATCATCGGTCTCGAACTCGTCGATCTCAACGACGCGCTCGTTGGGTACAAGCTCGACGAAGCGCCCCCTGTACGTGTCCGTCCTATCTTCGGTCTTACCGACACCAGATGACGCGTAAGTGAGCGACACACGCACCTGTCCACCCTCGCGAGGCTCGAACTGATCCACGACGATCGACATCCCGGTCGGGAATCTCCACCTAGCAACCTCATTCGCATCGAGAAGCGCCGAATACACGCGCTCGCGCGACGCCTTTACCACGCGACTCACGCGGGTCGATCGCCTCGAAGTCAAGCTTGACGTCGATCGTAAACGGGAGCAGCATGCAGTCTCGCACGAGCCTCAAGTGCGTCCGCTCCCTGTAATCGCGCTCGACTCATCGGCATCTACGTGCTACGGGGTCCAGGCTTGAGGGTGAACGCGTTGGCGAACAGCGACCGCGGCGTGTGACGAACGAGGGTGGGCACGCTCCAGCGCGCGGCGCGGCGGGCGATCCGACGCGCGCGAGACGGACGCGACCGCTCGAGCGTCGGCCTGGATGCCTCAAGACGATAGAAGCCGCGCTTGGCAAGGTCGAGAAGCAGCAGGTAGCTCGGGAGGATCGCCGCGACGACGACGACCAACCCGGCAGGAAGCCTGGTCATGCCCAGCACGGGCGCGAGGGGCGAGAACGGAAGCGCGATGCCGATCGCGACTACTACGAAGGTCGAGAGTAGCGCCGCGCTCGGCCGGCTTCCGTAGAAGGGGATGCGACGGGTGCGGATGGCGAAGATCGCGAGGCTCTGGGTAGCGAGCAACTCGACGAACCAGCCGGAGCGGAACAAGGTCGCGCCCGCGTTGAACCCCGTTACCGGATCGAGGTGCGCGTTGATCAGCCTCGACGCTGCTGCATGACGCAGGTCGTGCAGCGTAAGCGACGACGGCAGCTTGGCCGCTTCACGTGCAGGTTCGAAGCCGCGACGAAGTACGTTCCGATGCCCTGAGCCGCCGGACTCTCGCACCAATCTCGCACGGCCCCTCCGAAGCCACGTTCGCGGCGACGAGGCCATGAAAAACCCGGCGTTAGCGGCGGGTTGCTAGTGGGCGCGGCTGGGATCGAACCAGCGACCCCTCGCGTGTGAAGCGAGTGCTCTCCCGCTGAGCTACGCGCCCGGAGCCAGCACTTTAGCCACTTTCCTCGTCGTCTCAGGCCTTGGAACGGCGCAGTCCGACGGCCTCGTGCTGAATCCTTTGCTGAGCATGCTCTAGGCCGGCTGCCGATGGGTCGCGTTTCAAAGCTCGGTCATGCGGGAGACTTCGTTGCAGAGGTGAGATCCATGAGCGCGGGCGGTGGCACCCAAACCGGAAGTCAAGTAGGCCCGGACAGTCTGGACGCCACGCTGATGGATCGCGTTGACGAGGTCATCCGCTCCCATCAGAAGCCGATTCTGTCGACCACCGGACACCAAGATGCAATCGAGGAGCTCGCCAGGCGCTATGACGGCCTGGAGATAGCAATCCGCGAGATCGCTCTTGAGGTGCAGAAACTAGTGACGTTGCAGAAAAGCTAGCCAGGGGGAACAGATGCACCTGGCGCTATGCGACTTCTCGGATTTCCGGCATTCGCCATCACGGAGAGCGTGAAGAATGCGCCGAGGGGGCCGCGAATTAGGGGAGCGAACCCCCTCGGAACTGCCGCAGGCGGCCACGAGGGTAAACGGACGCCACCCCCATTGTGACACCCAGCGCCGGCTCTGCCTCCGCCTGTTCGGATAGATGCGTCCAGCCGTCAGCCCGGCTGGCGGAACGGCCTAGATGCCCGGTGCGTTTCCGCTCGCCGGTCGATCTATCGCTTCGCCGGCAGCGACCGGGCGTATGTGGTGCCAAGTTCGACCCACTTGGCGAGCTGGCGTTTGGTGCGGAGGTCTTGCGGGTCGACTCGTAGCCAGCCCTGCATCGACCGCCCGCGCATTTCCATGAGGCGCGCGTTCGTCGTTGCTACGAGTACGTCTGACTGCGCTGGGTCCACGCGAACCAATACTCCACCTTGGCCGCTTGCTGCCACGGCCATGTTGCCGCCTATGAGAAACGCGAGCCCGCCGAACATCTTCTTCTCGGGGGAAGGCGGGCTTTACAGGCCTTTTACGCAAGGACCACCGGATAACCGGCGATCCGGCATCTTCATCTCCGAGCACGTTTTGGTCATCTGAGGAGGAACACATGAAGCGTTTCACCATCTTGTTTGCGATCGCCACCGGAGCACTGGCACTGGCTGCTGTCGGCCTCGCCGATCCGGGCCATGGCAAAAAGGCGAAGGCCGGCCATGCGAAATTCACCTTCACCATGACGAACACGGACAACGGTTCCTGCGGTAGCCCGTGGGCAAACCTCACCGAGACCCGCACCTTCTCCGTGAAGGACAACGGCGACGGGACGTTCCGCGTTCGCCGAACGGACAAGGGCACCTTCACCACACTTGCCACCGACCAGACCCCGGGCGAGTGCGGGAGCAAGAAGCACGGAACAGCCCTTCTCGCGGGCGTGCACGGCAAGTTCCGTGGCTACCTCGTCGGCACCGTGACGGCGACGAGCTTCAACCCCAACGCGACCTGCGCGCCAGGCGCTGACTGCAGCTCACGCGCCGGGTTCATCGCTACGTACTTCGCCGCCGGTGCGACCTACTCGTGCGACCTGAACAGCACCGACTGCAAGTTCAACTTCAACTACACCGCCCCCGCGAAGGACAACCCGAAGCTCTTGTTCCGCCACTGGCAGGACAAGGGCAAGGGCGCCGGGACGCTCGGCACTGAGACGTTCCACGGCGACATCGCCACCAGCTAAGCGCGGAACGATCGGAAAACGGGAGGGCCCGCGTCGGCGGGCTCTCCCTTAGGTCTGGCTACTCTCGCCCGACTCGCGCCGCGTCACTGGGCAGGCCATCGACCAGAACCGCCGCGCGTTCGTGATCTAGCCGCGGCCGCACGACCACGAGTGCGCCCGCGCACAGGAGGGCCGCGAGGACGAAGGGGATCCAGTCGCCGGTCGCGTTCGCAATCGCCCCGCCCGCCGCCGGACCGGCCACCGCGCCGACCGCCCAGGCGGCGTTCATGAAGCCGAAGCCCATCCCCTGCGCGAGCCCGGAGCTTTCGGCGCCGTTCGCGATCAACGAGAACGCCGGGGTGAAGAGCACGCCGTACGCCATCGCAGCGACGACGACGAGGGGCGCGTAGAAGAGAGGTCTCGAGTCGGCCGCTAACGCGAGCGACGTCAGGCCGCCCGCAACCAGTGCGACCCGCACAGGCAGCGCGGCGCCGCGGCGATCGGTCAGGCGGCCGACCAGGGGCGCCTGCACGGTCTCGAACGCGGCGCCGACAAGCCACACGGCACCGATCGCGGCGGCGCCCCAACCGGCGCTCGAGAGGTGGAGCGGCCCGAGCACCGAGAGGACACCGAACAAGAGGGACGGCAGCGCCATCAGCCCGAGCCCACCCGCGAACTGCCGGTTGCGGAGCGCCCGGCCGAGCGCGGCAGCCGACGGCTGTTCCGCGGGCGGCGCGTCCGCGAGCCGGATCGCCCACACGGCGAGGACGACGGAGAGCCCGGCGAGCGCGCAGAAGACGAGCGCACGTCCGGCGAGCGCCGCGGCGGCCCCTACGACCGGCCCGAAGAGCGCGCCGAACACGGCCGCACCCATCGCGCTGCCGAGCAGCTCGCCGCGGCGCTCGCGCGGAGCGGCCGCCAGCAGCCACGCGAAAGCCCCGGCCCAGGTGAACGCGCTGCCCATCCCCTGGACCAGGCGCGCTGCGAACAGCGTCCCGAAGCTGTCCGCGAACGCGAACCCGACGCTCGCGAGACCCATGCCTGTGAGGCCGACGAGCACCGCTCGACGTGCGCCCAGGCGCGCGGCTGCGAAGCCGCCCGGCAGGCCGCCGATCAGCGCCCCGCCCGCGTACGCGGCGACGAGTACGCCCGCACGAGCCTTCGACAGCCCTAGGTCGTCAGCGAAGTGCGGGAGCAGCGGCGTCAGCGCGGCGTAGAGCATCGTGTCGACGAAGACGACGACCGCGATCAGGGGGATCAGCCGGCGCATCCCGAAGGTCTACCCGAATCGCCCCCCATCAGGAGCTCGTCAGCCGCCGAGCGTCCTCGTACGCTTGGCCTGTGACGATCGAGGGCCCCCGCGCCGTATCAGATGACGTGATCGCTGCCTCGCCCACGCTCGAAGCCCCGCGGACGGCGTCCGCACGCCCGGGTTTTGCCGAGGTCGTGGCCAAGGAGCTCGATGCCGTCTACCGGTACCTCGTGTATCTCACCGGAGACCGCTCGGCGGCGGAGGACCTTGCGGCTGAGACGTTCGAGAAGGCCTTCCGTTCCTGGCGCCGGTTCGATCCGCGTCGCGGCTCGCCCCGTACATGGCTCTGCCGCATCGCACGGAGCGTCGCCGTCGACTGGTTCAGAGCGGAGACACGGCGCCGGAAGCGCGAGGAGACCTATGCCCGCGAGGTTTCGCTCAGCGGGGAGCTCGGCGACGGTCTGCCGCCGGAGCTCGAGGAGGCGCTGCGCCAGCTGTCTCACGCGGAGCGCGAGGTAGTGGCGCTGCGCGTCCTGCTCGAGCTCGACGGGCCGAGCGCGGCACGCGTTCTCGGAATCAGCCAGACCGCATGCTCGACCCGGTTGAGCAGGGCGCTGCGACGACTGGAAGAAGGGATGTCCGATGTCCGCGAATGAGATGACCGTCGAAGCGCTGCTGCGCGCACATGCGCCGCATGCACCCGAGTCGCTGCGCGAGCGTGTGCTCTCGCTCGAGCCGAAGGAGCGACGCACGAGTCTGCCGTCGAGGCGTCTCGTGCTTGTCGCGCTGCCGGCCGCTGTCGCGATCGCCGTCGCCGCAGCAATCGTGAACGGAATCGTCGACTCCGGCTCGCCGCGCAGCGGCGCGGATCAGCGTGCCGTCGTGGGCCAGCCGCATGTGGAGCTCGGGAAGGTTCCGACCCACGGGTCGGCGACGGTTCCGCCGGCGTACGGGTCCACGACCGTTCCGTCGACCTGGAGGTCGGCGACAGTGGCTGGCGGCCCGGCGAGACTCAAGGCTGCCGCGCCGGGGACGTCCGGCGCGCGCCTCCAGCACACCGATGCGTCGATCCAGGTGCGTGTCGCCGACACCGAGTCGCTCGGCGAGGCGACGACGCGCGCGACGCGCATCGCGACCTCGCTCGGCGGCTACGCCCAGTCGGTCGACTACCAGACGCCCCAGCAGGGCGGCGGCGTCTCGACGATCGAGCTGCGCGTGCCGTCGCAGAATGTGAAGGTTGCGCTTTCGCGGCTCGCGGGTCTCGGCACGCTCGTGTCGCAGCAGTTGTCGGTCGACGATCTGGAGCAGAGGCTGCAGACGCAGTCGGAGCAGGTCACGCAGCTACGCCGCCGCGTCGCAGCGCTGCGCGAGGCCCTGCGCGACTCCTCGCTCCCCGAGGGGCAGCGCGTGCTACTGCAGATCAGGCTCGCCGAGTCGAAGCGCGCGCTCGCGCAGCGCATCAACGCCCGCAAGGGGACGATCTCGGCAGGTGCGACCGCGCGCATCTCGCTCGTCATCGGCACGGAGAAGGCGATCGCGCCGGTGCCCCAGCCGCGCGGGCGCCTCGGCCGGTTGCTTCACTCCGCCGTCGGCTTCCTCGCGCTCGAAGGGATCATCGCGCTCTACGTCCTGATCGTCGTCAGCCCGCTCGCGCTCCTTGCCGGCCTCGTGTGGGCCCGGCGGCGCCGCTCGATCGACCGGCTCCTCGCGACCTGACGATCTGATGGAATAGCGCCGTGCTGGTGCTCGCCGGGATCGCCACGGGCAACAAGATCGGCCTCGCGGCCGTGACCGCGACGTTCATCGTGTTCGCGCTCCTGGCGTCGTTCGTCGCGCCGCGCCGCTGGCCCGACTTCCCAGGCCGCCAGGGCCTGAGCGTCTTCGTGATCGTGAGCTTCGTGCTCTTCGCGGCCCAGTTGACGGCGATCGCCGTGCTCGCAGTCGAGAGTGAGCCCGAAGCGCACGCAGCAGGAAACGAGAAAACCGCCGCCGGCAAGACGATCGATGTGCAGGAGACCGAGTTCAAGATCGCGCTGCCGGCCGAGAAGGGGCTCGGGCAAGGCGAGTACACGTTCGTCGTCCATAACGCGGGTCAGATCCAACACGATCTCGTCGTCGAAGGGCCGAAGCTCACGGGTGCGCACAAGACGCCGCTCATCGGGCCGGGCGGCCAGGCGAAGCTGACCGTCGCGCTCGCCGCGGGCACCTACACGCTCTACTGCAGCGTCGACGCGCACCGGCAGGCCGGCATGGTGACGAAGCTCGTCGTCGGCTAGTACATCCGGCCGGAGGGTCAGTGGGAAGCTGCCGAACTTCGGGCCGGGTGTACTAAGTTCCTAGAAAGGGGAAAGCCCGCCGAGGGGGGCCGCAGCGGGCTTTGAGGTGCCGGGAGGGGGGAGGAAAATCCGGCAATCCGATCTTCGACGAAGGCCCGTCAAAGACCCTCCCGCAAAAGGGTGATTTCGCGCAGAGGTCGAAAAAGAGGTTCGCTAACCTGTCGTGCTCGGAGAAGTGGCCGAGTGGCTGAAGGCGGCGCCCTGCTAAGGCGTTAGGTGGGTAAATACCTGCCTCGAGGGTTCGAATCCCTCCTTCTCCGTCGCTTCGCGACCCGGCCTTCGGCCGGGTCGCTCGCTTTCACGGGGGAAACCATGTTTCCCCCGTGGGCCCCCTTCTTCGCTCTGCAGGCAAGCAAGTGCTGCCGCACCCGAGAGCGCGGTCTCGGGTGCGGCGCGGGCGTTTCAACCGTGGAAGCGGAGAGGGCGGGATTTGAACCCGCGACGCACCTTTCGGCACGTACGCGATTTCCAGTCGCGCTCCTTAGACCACTCGGACACCTCTCCCAACGAAGGAGCAGCCTAGCGTCGTCGCTCTCGGGACGGCGAAGGGGGGCTCACGGGGGAAACATGGTTTCCCCCGTGACAGCGATGCGGATTTAGGGCTTGTTTTCGCGCAACGCGAGCAGTGCCGCGGCGCTGGCCTTGGCGTGACGCAGCGAGCGGCCCGGGTCGGCGTTGGGGCCTGTCGCGGGACCTGGGCCGCTGTCGCTCTCGATGATGTAGTTGCGCTGGTTCTGGCCCTTCAAGTTCTCGAACAGGTACTTGAAGCCGCGCTCGTCCGGGTCGGCGTTCGGATGTCCGGGGCCCGGTCCCGCGCCGAGGTCGCCTTCGCCGGAGACGATCGCGTCTGTGAAGGTCGGCGTGCGCAGGAACGTCTGGAAGTAGGGTGCGCCGCCGCTCTCGGGTGGGCCGCCCGTCCAGGTTCCGGTCTGTGCTGTGTTCCGGAACCCGTCCTTGATGTGCCAGCCCATGACCCGTTTCTGCTCGGCCTGGGCAAGAGCCCAGACGCTGATGTCCGGCTGATGCGTTGTCGCGTTCAGGAACCGGACGCGGCCCGACCAGTTGTGCAGGGTGTCGATCTCCCAGCCGAACAGCTTCGGGTCGGTGTTCGCCATCACCCACCGGATGCGGTGAACCGTGTCCAGCTCCGGGTGGGCGGGATCGGCGAAGAAGCGGTAGTTGTCCTGCTCGGGGTGGTAGAAGTACTGGACGCCGCGATCTCTGAGGATCTCGCCGATCCGGTTGACATGCGCTGCCCGGTCCGCGAAGCCGTAGGTGATCGCACCCGTGACCGGGTTGACGGTGTTGCCGAGGGTGCTCAGGCTCGAGACATTGCCCGAGAAGCCCATCGTCTTCATCCCGAGCGTCTGCAGGAAGCTGAACAGGTTCTCACCCGGTGCCGTTGGAGAGCCGGCCGGATTGGCCGCGATGAGGTTGCCGGTCGTGACGTCGAGATTGCCGGGACCGAACTGGTGCGTTCCCTGCGCCTCGAGGCCGGCGTTGTCGAGGTATGACCTGATCTCGGCGGCGGTTGGCTGACGGCCGAGCTCGTCGACGTGCTGCGTGGACTGGAAGAACTCGAAGCCCTTGACGTCGACCGAGGCCAGGTACTCGAACACCTCTGCGAAGCCGCCCGGGAGCGGAACCAGCGGGCCGAGGTCGGTCGGATCCTCCGGATAGTCAGGGCCGCCCAGATGGCCCATCGCCGGAGTCAGGCCGAGCCTGTTGCTTGACGCGATGCCGAGCCGCGCTGTGGCGTCCCGGACCGAGAAGTGCTGGACGCCGAGGCTGTGCGGTGGGACGGTCGGGTTGCCGCCCGCGCCGACCCGGCTGAACGCCCGTGTGACGCCGCCGAAGTATGTCGCGGCCGCAACGCCCGCGGTTGCGCCGACGAATTCGCGACGGCTGATCTTTCTGCTCATTCCTCCTCCCCCTGCGGATGGGGACGACTGCCTGTCACCTCCTTACCCTTGAAGGCGCGCTTTCAGCCGTCTCGTCAAGTCAGGCAGGCGGGACGCCTTCTCGAGGCGCCCCGCGTCGAGCGGAAGGGGAGAGATTCGAACTCTCGATCCGCCTAACGACGGATAACGGTTTTCGAGACCACGCGGAAATGTGCTCATTTGCAGGGAGTTTTATTCTCGTCCGCCAGTCCATTCGCCAACTTCCGCGTACCTTCGGTGAGAACTTCGATGCACGGTGTAACCCTGTCGGCGCTACGGTCCCGCACGCAGCGCAGCTGGGTTCGCGCGTAGCAACGGAGGAGGAGAGACCATGACGAAAGCACTTGCGCTGCTTCCGGCATTGACGGTTGCGCTGGTCGGTTCGACTGGAGCCATCGCCTTTCGGAGCGACAGCGAGTTGCAGACCGCGTCCGTGCGGCAGATCCGCGATCTGTCGCTCGAGTTCGTCGGGCAATTTCAGAACTCGCCACCGAGCGTGACGCCTGCGACCCACATCCATTACGGCTACCTCTCATATATCCACGGCGTGCCCGTCTTCAGCGGAGCGCCGGCGGGCGAAACGCGTGCGCTCTTCACCTTCTTTGCCGATGGCGCCACAGTGCGCGTGATCCCCAACGGCCCGATGCGCATCGTGACACGGGTCGGCAAGCTGACGATCTACCGCGACCCCTCGACGAACGGGGACTTCGCGAACCCGGAGTCGTTCCGAGACGGAACGCCCGTGCTCGTCGCCCAGTTCAGGCAGGAGGTCGTCAACAACACCGTCACGGGCTCATTTACGACGTTCCATCAGAACACGATCGTTTCGACGAAGCCGTTCCCGGCTGGGCGCGGGAGTGTCCAGCTCGGACAGGTCGGTGACAGGTTCCGGACCTTCCTCAGCGGCCACGGCAACATGCCTGGTCCGCCGTCGGGCTTCTTCGGCGGCTATGCCGTGAGCGGGTGAAGAAGGGGTGGCCGCCACACCGGCCACCCCTTCTGGTCACTGGCTGACCGCGTACTGGTAGCAGTCGCTTTCGAGCACCCCCGACGTCGCCGTCGGCGTCTCGGCGATGCGGAAGTGGATGTCGAATGTCGCGCCAGGCTGAACGGCAGCGGGGAGGTCTCGGGAGAGCTCAGCTCGACCGGTTCCCCTGTCGTCCGTCGTAATCGTGCCGAGCGTCGGCATCGTCCAGTTCGTTCCCGTGCAGTCGTCGTTCACGTTCGTGTCGACCGCGCGCTGGACGTAGTAGAGGTGGTTGGGAGCTAGGTCGCGCACCCAGACATCCAGCAGGATCGTCTGTATCTGGTCGCTCTCGTTCGGCTGACGGAACCTGACTAGCCCAAAGCCGCTGTCACCTCCGCCCGGCGGTCGGAGGGCTGCCTGGAGGTTGAAGTTCGGCGTCTCGGGACCCCACGGGGGCCCGACATCCGCCTGTGCCGCCGCCGCGGCGCCCGCCGCCAGCGTCGCGAGCAGCACGAAGAGCTTGAGGAGCCGCATGGTTCCTCCTTTCGTTCGACTGAAGCGAGCGTGACGGAGGCCGGTTACCGCCCAGTTACGATCGAAAGGGCGTGGAGTTCCGTATTCTCGGGCCGCTCGAGGTCTGGCACGACGGCCAGCCTGTTCAGATCGGGGGAGCGAAGGAACGGGCTCTTCTTGCGTTCCTCCTGCTGCACGCAGGCGAGCCTGTTTCGGCCGACCGTTTGATCGACGAGCTGTGGGGCGACTCCCCGCCGGCGACGGCGAGGAAATCGGTCCAGGTTCGGGTGGCCGGATTGCGCCGGGTACTTCGCGGCGGCGTTCTGCTCACGCGCGGTGACGCCTACCTGGTGCGGTTGGAGCCGAATCAGCTCGACCTCCATCACTTCGAGCAACTGCTGTCCGACGGGAGTAACGCGCTCGCAGCCGGCGATCCCTCCACGGCCGTCAAGACGCTGCACGAGGCGCTTGCGTTGTGGCGCGGGCCTCCGTTGCCCGACTTCACGTACGAGTCGTTCGCGCAGCCCGCAATCGCGCGTCTGGAGGAGTTGCGCTTGTATGCACTCGAGCTGCATATCGCGGCGCAACTCGAGCTCGGTCTCCACGCTCGAGTCGTCGTCGAGCTCGGGGAGCTGGTTGCCGCACACCCGTTTCGTGAGCGGCTGCGCGAACAGCTGATGCTCGCGCTCTATCGTGACGGCCGGCAGGTCGAAGCCCTCGACGTCTATCGCCGGACACGAGAGGAATTCGGCGCAGAGCTCGGCATCGAGCCGGGCCCGGCGCTCCGGAAGCTCCAGCAAGCGATTCTTCGCCAGGACCCCTCGCTAGATCGGCCGCTCCCGGCTCCGGAGCGCTCGATTCTCGTCGCGCCGCAGGACGCGCGCCGACTTGCCGAGCTGGTCGCAGTCGCGGAGCCGCTTACGAAACATACGCGACGTGAGCTGATCCTCGCGCGGCTCGTTGCGAAGGGCGCGGATCTCGTCGCCAGCGCCCTGCTGCCGAACGAGCATCGAGATGCCCTGCTTGCGAGCGGTGTCTCGGCGCGCGCGATGACGTTCACTTCCGAAGCAGCAGGTGACGATCTCGTGCGTCTCGCATCGGAACAGGACGTCGACTTGCTGCTCGTCGATGGCCGTCCCCATCTCGACAATCCTGTGCTCGAGACGGTCCTCGTGCGAGCGCCGTGTGACGTGGCCGTCCACATTGGCCGTGGGGAGCCGCCGCGCCAGGGGCCAATCCTCGTCCTCTTCGCCGGCGGCGACCACGACTGGGCCGCGGTCGAGGTGGGCGCTTGGATCGCGGGCGCCCAAAGTGTGCCGCTTCGGCTCGCTGGCCCATCGGAAGGCGTCGAACGAGACGCCAGTCGCGCTCTCGCGAGCGTGTCGCTCGCCGTGCAGCGCGTGCTCGGAATCGCCGCTGAGCCGGTGCTCCTCGCCCCAGCGGCGGCGGATGTGCTCACCGCCGCAGAGGATGCGGGCGTCGTCGTGGTGGGTCTTCCGGAGCGATGGCGCCGGGAGGGCCTCGGCAGGGTCCGCGGCGCGCTCGCCATGGACGCGCGTCCGCCAGCGCTGATCGTCCGCCGCGGCCTGCGGCCGGGCGGCTTGGCACCGCGGGAGAGTCTCACGCGGTTTACGTGGACGCTCGGGCCGACTGCCTAGTGCAAGTGCGACATGCGTCGTACGCTCTGGATGTGGCGACCGTAGCCGACGACCGGGTTGGGACCGAGCTGGCGGGCTACCGAATCGACCGTGTGCTCGGGCGCGGGGGCATGAGCGTCGTCTACCTCGCTCACGACCCGCGGCTGAAACGAAATGTGGCGCTGAAGCTCTTGGCGCCGGAACTCGCCGAGGACGACCGGTTCCGCGTGCGCTTCCTGCGCGAGTCGCAGCTGGCGGCTTCACTCGATCACCCGAACGTCGTGCCCGTCTACGAGGCCGGCGAGGTCGACGGGCTGCTCTACATCGCGATGCGTTACGTGCCGGGCAGCGACTTGAAGGCGTTACTGCGGGCGGAAGGCGCTCTCGGACCCCAGCGAGCGCTCATGCTCGTGGGCCAAGTCGCGAGCGCGCTCGACGCTGCGCACGAGCGCGGTCTCGTCCACCGTGACGTGAAGCCGTCGAACGTCCTCCTCACCGGAGGTCCGGGCAATGAGCACTGCTACCTCTCGGACTTCGGGCTTAGCACCAGCACCTCGGATCGCAGCGTCGCAGATCCGGGGAAGATCGTAGGGACGATCGACTACGTCGCGCCGGAGCAGATCCGGGATGTCGAGGTGGACGGTCGCGCCGACGTCTACTCGCTCGCTTGTCTCCTCTACGAGTGCTTGGTCGGCGAGGTGCCGTTCCGGCGCGCGAGCGACATTGCAGTCATCTACGCGCACCTGGAAGAGCCTGTCCCCAAGGCGAGCGACCGCACTCCGACGCTGCCGGCGACCGTCGACGAAGTTCTAGAACGCGGAACGGCGAAGCTCCCGGACGAGCGGTGGCAGACGTGTGCCGCTCTTGTGGAGGCTGCGCGTTCGGCGGTCGGCGGCGGAGGTGTGGCGGTCCCGGTCCGGCGGCGGCGCCGGCTCGGGATCTCGGCAGCGCTTGTGGCAGCTGCGACCGTGGCGGCACTCGCAGCGCTCATGCTCGGCCGAGGGGGCACGGCGCTCGCGCGATCGGACTCCCTCGTCCGAATAGATCTGCCCGCCGCACAGCCCACCGAGGGAGTTGCGGTCGGAGCGCGACCGACCGCCGTGACCGTGTGCGGAGGAAGCGTTTGGGTGACGACTCGGGCCGGCGCTGTCTTCCAGGTCGATCCGAAATCGCTGACGCCGCACGAGGTTCGCGTGCGCGGGACACCAAGTGACGTGGCCAACGTCGGGGATCTGGCGGCCGTCGTCTCAGGGCCGCCGGAGCAGGTGACGATGGTCGACGCTCAGTTCGGACAGATCAGCGGCGTCGTCGAGCTTCCCGGCGCCGGCAAGCCGGCGACGGCGGTCGCGTTCGGGCGGGACCTGTGGGTTGCAAACCCGAGCGGTCGCAGGCTCGACCTGCTCGGCCCCCCGTACACCGCGATCGCCGCATCGGTCCCACTGCCCGGCGCGCCGCGACTGGTTGCAGCGGGCGAGGGCGCGGTCTGGGCGGTCGGCGGCCGCACGCTCTGGCGCGTCGATCCGCGTGCAGCCCGACTCGTCGCGAGCATCCGCCTGCCGTTCGCTCCTCTGGCAATGGACGCCGGCAACGGCGGCGTCTGGTTGGCCGACCGGAGAGGGGACGCCGTTGTTCGAATAAGCCCTGGTAGCCGTCGTCCCACGCAGAGCATCAAGGTCGGTAACGCCCCCACCGCAATCGCCGTCGGCGCGGACGGAGTATGGGTCGCAAACAGCGCGGACGGCACTCTGTCGCATATCGATCCACGCCGAAGCGCCGTCGACAAGACGATCCGAGTCGGCGCCGAGCCGATCGATCTCGTCGCCGGGCTCGGCGCCGTGTGGGTCGTCCGGCGAACGGGCTGAACGAGTTAGGCCGACCCCGGTCTTCTCGAGTCTGAAGGCCTACCCAGCCGCACGCTCGCGCCGCGGCGGCAGCGCCGGGTCCGTGGCCAGTGCGCAGACAACAAGCTGGATGTTCGTTCGCCACTTGTTCGCCCGTGCCGCCCTAAGCGAGTGCACTTCCGCTGACGTCGGTGGACTTCAGTGGACTGGTCCGTCGGTCATGCAACCGCTGCAGTTGCGTTGCGGGGCGCCACTTTGCTCGGCGCCCCGCTTGGTTGAGCGGAGGGGGAGAGATTCGAACTCTCGATCCGCCTAACGACGGATAACGGTTTTCGAGACCGCCGCATTCGACCGCTCTGCCACCCCTCCGCGGTTGATCGATCGTAGCTAGTCCGGTTGCGATCGACCTTGGCCGTCGGCTTCCTTGCAATGTCCGCACCGCACCCGAGACCGCGCTCTCGGGTGCGGCAGACCCTTCTAGCTCCCGTGGCGAAGAAGGGGGCTCACGGGGGAAACATGGTTTCCCCCGTGAAAGCGAACGACCGGCCGAAGGCCGGTCGCAAAGCGAGCTAGTCGTGGATTCTGGCGATCAGGTCGCGCCGCCTGACGACCTTCACGGCAGTGCCGGCGAGCCGGACGTCGTAGCCCACGTCCTTGAGGAAGAGCACCTTGTCGCCGGGCGTGACACCCTCCGCCTCGGGGCCGGCCGCGATGACGATGCCGCTCTGGCACTGGGTCTCGGCGCTCGCGGGAACGATGAGGCCGGCACGCGTCTCGGACTCCTCGTCGGTGGTCTCGATCACGAGGAAGTCGTCGAGCGGCTCGAGCGAAAGCCTCATCGGGCGCGGGTCTTCCAGCACGTATTCACGATACTCCCGGGAATGCCGTCGCCGTTCGTGGAGCTCGAAGTCGCTGGCCGCCTGGTCAAGGTCACAAATCCGGACAAGGTCTACTTTCCTGCGCGCGGGGAGACGAAGCTCGACCTCGTGCGGTACTTCATCAGCGTCGGCGACGGGATCGTGCGCGCGCTGTACGAGCGGCCCTGCCAGCTGAAGCGGCAGCCGGAAGGCTTCGGCGGCGAGGTGATCTGGCAGAAGCGCGTGCCCGAGAAGCGGCCGGGCTGGATCGAGACGTGCCGGGTGACCTTTCCGTCCGGGCGACACGCCGACGAGCTCTGCGTGACAGAGCTCGCGCACGTCGTCTGGGCGGCGAACCTCGCGACGCTCGAGTTCGGCGCGTGGCCGTCGCGGCGCACCGATCCGGAGAAGCCCGATGAGCTGCGCATCGACATCGACCCGCAGCCGGGCACGGGCTTCGCCGAGGCGAAGCAGGTCGCGGCGATCGTGCGTGAGGTGCTTGAGGAGATCGGCTACGTCGGCTGGCCGAAGACGAGCGGCAACCGGGGCGTGCACGTGTATTGCCGCATCGAGCCCAACTGGGAGTTCCGCGTTGTGCGGCGGTGCGCGCTCGCGTTCGCGCGCGAGATCGAGCATCGCGCCCCCGAGCTCGTCACGACGGCGTGGTGGAAGGAGGAACGCGGCGAGCGCGTCTTCGTCGACTACAACCAGAATGCGCGCGACCGTACGATCCTCTCGGCGTACTCGGTGCGCGGCCGGCCCGACGCAACGGTGTCGGCCCCGGTGCGATGGGACGAGCTGCCCGACGTCGAGACGGAGGACTTCAACCTCGCGAGCATGCCGCCGCGCTTCGCGAAGCTCGGCGACCTGCATGAGGGAATCGACGAGGCCGTGTGCGACCTACGCGTCCTGCTCGACTGGGTCGAACGCGAAGAGTCCGAGGGCGAGGGGGAGGCGCCGTACCCGCCGAACTTCCCGAAGATGCCGGGCGAGCCGAAGCGCGTGCAGCCCTCGCGGGCGAAGAAGGACGACGAGAGCTAGCAACCAGGTCTTCAACCTGACTCAAGTCAGGTTGCGAGAATCTGCTCGACCGACAGATCTTCGGGACGGCGCGGCGGGCGCACCTCGCGCCACGTGCACTGGTCGGGATCCTTGTCGGGGCGGAACCGCACGAGTTTCGTGCCGTGGCGGAAGCGGCTCTTCTCGAGCTTGTCGTAACGCACTTCGACCACGAGCTTCGGCTTCAGCGCCTGCTCCTCGGCGGTCGCTCTTCGTGTCGACCAGCGGCATCACCTGGGCTGCGATCTCCGCGTGGCGCCTCGCGCCGACGGCAGCCGATCCGACATAGTCGAGGTGCCCGTCGTCGGCGTACAGGCCAAGGAGCAGTGTCGCGATCGTCTCGCGCCCGCCCGCCTTGAAGCGGACGCCCGCGACGACGCAGTCGGCCGTCTTGTACGGCTTCACCTTCACGACACCGTCGCGCGACCCGGGGAGGTAGGGCAGTCCGAGCTTCTTGGCGATCACGCCGTCGAAGCCGGCCGGCTGCAGCGTCTCGAGCCATTCACGCGCCTGCTCGACGTCGCCGCTCACCGGTGAGAGCGGGATCCCATTAGCGACCTTCTCGAGCTCCGCACGCCGTTTTTCGATCGGCTGGTCGTGCACCTTCTTCCCCTTCCAGAGCAGGAGGTCGAAGGCGACGAAGGTCGCGGGGATCTCGGCGGAAAGCTTCCTGACGCGGCTGTCGGCCGGGTGCAGTCGCGTCTGCATGGCGTCGAAGTCGAGCTTCCCTTCTCGCGCGATCACGATCTCGCCGTCGAGCGCGGAGTGCGGCGGCAGCCGTTCGCCGATCTCGCGGAGCTCGGGGAAATAACGGAGCAGCGGTCGCCCGTTCCGCGACCACAGCGCGAGCTCGCCGCCGTCGTTCTCGAGCACGCCGCGAAAGCCGTCCCACTTCGGCTCATAGCGCCAGCCGCCCTCACTGGGCAGCTCCGAGACGAGCTCGGCCTCCATCGGAGGAAACGGAACGTTCGGTCCTGGCGTGTCCGGCATGGCTGTGCGAGCCTAGCGGCGATGAGGGGGGTCGCTCTCGTGGTCGGGACCGTTGCGCTTCTTGCGGGCTGCGGCGGCAGCTCGGAGAGCTCCGAGGGACCGGAGACCGCCTACCTCACCGACGTGAAGGTGACGGGTGACGCGCTGACCTTCGATTTCAAGAGCGCTCCGCTCGAGGTGAAGGCCAACTATCAGCCGCGCTCCCACCTCCGGGAGTGCGGCTCCGGTAGGCCCGTCACGGTGAAGGGAGCCGACTACGTCGTCGTCCACTTCACGCCGGCCGCGTCGGCCGAGATCAAGGGCGAGGACGTCGTCCCCACCTACACCGGCCCCAAGCGTCTGAGCGGCCCGGGCCCGGTGCTCGAGGCGGCCAAGATGTGCGACTTCGAGGCCGACCTCGGCTGGGCCGTCGGTATCGCGAAGAAGCTGGCGCTGCACGTTTCGCGGGACGGCGCTTCGGTCACCGTCAGTTTCAGCTGACCTCATGAGAAAGCTCGACGGAGTCTGGGAAGTACGGCGTCTCTCCGGGGCGCTGCCGCCGATGGCCGGCGTCCGGAAGCGGATCCACGGTGCGCGCGGCGAGACGATCATCGTCGGCGGCCCCGGCATTCCCTTCGACGTCCGCGGATGCGAGCTCCGCTACCAGGCCCCGTTTGCGTTCCTCGTCGACGTCCTCGAGCCGGATGGGGACGGGTTCCGCGGGCGCGCGACCGCGTTCGGCAGACCCTACGGCGAGTTCGAGCTGAGGAGGACGATCGTGACCGATATCCACACGCAGCTGGTGAAGCACATCAGCGAAGCGCACGCGCTCGAGCAAACAGTCCTCCGCTTGCTCGACGGTCTGATCCAGACCGCCGACGATCCGGAAGTCATCGACCGGCTCGAGCACCACAAGCTCGAGACGCACGAGCACGAGCACAGGATGAGGCGCCGGCTCGAGGCGCACGGCCCGCAGCCCTCAGTCGTCCGCCAGGCCGCGGGGCTGCTCGAGGCGGTGCTCAAGCTGCCGCTCGATCTCGTGCGCGGCGAGAAGTCGGGTCGCACCGCTCGAGACGCGTACACGACCGAGCATCTCGAGATTGCGAGCTACGAGCTCCTCCGCCGCATCGCGGAGCGCGCCCACGACGAGGAGACCGCACAGGCGTGCCTCGAGATCCTCGAGCAGGAGCGCGCGATGGCGCAGTTCATCGAGGAGCGCTGGGACGTCTTCGCCGAGCTGTCTCTGCGCGAGGAAGGCGTCGTCATCTAGTCAAAGGGGGCGGTTGCCCGCCCCCTTTTGCTACTTCAGCCAGGGAGCGAGAAAGCTCTCGATCTCCCTGCAGCCGCGAGGTCGTTCGAGCCGTGCGCGGACGATCTTGTCCTCCACGATGACGAGCGTCGGCATCGTCGCCACGCCGAAGCGTTCGACGAGGTCGGGCCGCTCCTTCTCGTCCACGCGATAGAGCCTGAACGTTCCGTGGTTGCGCCTGCGTTGGAGAACCTGGGCGAGGAACCCTTCGACGCGACGACACGAGCCGGAAACGGGGGAGTAGAAGAAGACCAGTCCCGGCTTCTGCGCCTCTGCAGCCGCGATGGATATGACAGACCTCCTTACACGGGGGGTAAGTTGGACATTTCCTACCCGGGAGACCGATCGGTCTAACACCGGTTCGCTCAGGAATGACTAAGAATCCGTCGAGACTCAGGCCGCAACCCGCAGGGTTTCCTCGCGTCTAACCTGACTGGTGAGGCGGGTGGTGGTCACGGGGCTCGGCGCGGTGACGCCGATCGGCAACGACGTGCCGACGACCTGGCGCGCCGCCGTCGAGGGCCGAAGCGGGATCGACTTCATTCGCTCCTTCGACCCGGACGGCCTGCCGGTGCGGATCGGAGCCGAGGTGAAGGACTTCGATCCGAGCACCGTGGCCTCCCACAAGGAGGCGCGGAAGCTCGACCGCTACGTGCTGCTCTCGCTCGGCGCGGCCCGCGAGGCGGTGGCGGACGCGAAGCTCGACGGGGCGTACGACCCGGCGCGGGTCGGGATCCTCTACGGCAGCGCGATCGGCGGCTTCCTCGGGATCATGGAGCAGAGCGAGGTGCTGCGCGAGCGGGGGCCGGACCGGGTCGCGCCGACGTTCATCCCGAGCGTGCTCGTCGACGCTGCGAGCGGGCAGCTCGCCATCTCGCTCGGCTTCCGCGGTCCGAACTACGCGCCGGTCTCGGCGTGCGCGACCGGTTCGCATGCGGTCGGTGAGGCAATGGAGCTGATCCGTCGCGGCGACGCGGACGCGGTGCTCGCCGGCGGTGCCGAGGCCTGCATGCACCCGCTGATCTTCGCCGGGTTCTGCGCGATGCGCGGGCTCGTCGTCGAGGAGGAGTATCCGCCGCGCGCCTCCCGGCCGTTCGACGCGACGCGCGCGGGTTTCGTGATCGGGGAGGGCGCTTGCGTGCTCGTGCTCGAGGAGCTCGAGGCGGCGGAGCGGCGCGGCGCGACGATCTACGCAGAGATCCTCTCGTACGGCGCCTCGAACGACGCACATCACATGGCGCAGCCAGATCCCGAGTCGGTCGGCGTCAAGGAGATGATGCGGGCCGCGCTCCTGCGGGCGAAGGTGGAGCCGGAGCAGGTCGGTTACATCAATGCGCACGGGACGTCGACGCCGCTCGGCGATGCGGCCGAGACGAAGGCGATCAAGGAGGTGTTCGGCGACCATGCGTACAAGCTCGCCGTCTCTTCGACGAAGTCGGTCACAGGGCACTGTTTCGGAGCGGCCGGCGCGATCGAGGCGATGATGTGCGTGCTCGCCGTCTACCACGGCGTGCTGCCGCCGACGATGAACTATGAGCACCCAGATCCGGCGTGCGATCTCGACTACGTGCCGAACAAGGCGCGGGAGACGCGCATCGACGTCGCGCTCTCGAATGCGATGGGCCTCGGCGGCCACAACGGCTGCGTGCTAGTCGGCCGCGTCGATTAGCTCGGGCGTCAACTCGTCCAGCGAGCGGATTGTCACGTCCGCGAGCGCGAGCGACTCCGCGTCCGGCGGATACGACGGATTCGGGATCGCGATCACGGGCATCCCCGCGGCCTTCGCGGCTCGGATGCCGCCGTGAGAGTCCTCGACGGCGGCGGCGCGGGTCGGGTCGACGCCGAGCCGACGCGCGGCCTCGAGATAGACGTCCGGCGCCGGCTTGCCGCGGGCGACCTCCTCCGACGAGACCGTCGCCGCGAAATACCGGCCGAGCCCGGTGACCTCGAGCACGGCGTCGATCAGCGGCCGGTTCGACGACGACGCGAGTCCGAGCCGATAGCGTGCGGCGAGGCGCTGCACCGCGTCGACTGCACCGTCGGCCAGCGGCAATCGCCGGCGGTACGCCTCGAGCATCCGCCGGACGACCTCCTCGTTGATCGCCTCCGGCTCGTCCGGAACCCCAGCCCTCTCGTGCAGGTACCGCGACCACTCGGTGGAGCTCATGCCCATCAGCGCTCGCTGCACCTCGGCGTCGTAGCGGCCGCCGCGCTCGCGCACGTACGCCTCGCGGACATCGTCCCAGACCTCCTCGGAGTGGATCAGGACCCCGTCCATGTCGAAGACGACGGCCTCGATCACAGTGAGTGGTAGCTGCGGTCGCGGTACATGAGCGCCGTCCGCGCCGGCCCGCGCTCGACCCAGACGACGTCGGCAATGAAGAAGGTGTGGTCGCCGGCCTCGTGCTCGGCGCGCGTACGTGCCTCCATCCAACCGAGCGCGCCGTCGATCAGCGGAGCGAACTTCCCCTCGCGCATGGCGACGCCGTCCCAGTGCACGAGCGGCGGCCGGCCCGAGGCGAACCGGCGCGCGATGTCCTCCTGCTCGCCGCCGAGGACGCTCAGCGCGAACACGCCGGCGTTCCGGAGCAACTCGTAGAGCGAGGCCTGCTTGCCGACCGAGATCCCGATGAGCGGCGGGTCGAGGGAGAGGGAGACGAGCGAGGAGATCGTGACGCCCATGCGGTCGCCGTCGTGGTCGACCGCGAGCACGGCGACATTGTGCGGCACGAACCGCATGAGGGCGCGAAGGTCTTCGCCGCTCGTCACGCTCCGAGTCTAGAAGTGGCTGCCTACGACGCCGTCCCCGTACGATGCAGGGCCGGCGGGGTGCCGGAGCGGTCGAACGGGGCGGTCTTGAAAACCGTTGAGGTGCAAGCCTCCGTGAGTTCGAATCTCACCCCCGCCGCTTTTTTCGGCCCCGTTTGTGGGAAGTACTCCCGCATGCGTCGGAAGAAGCGCGACCCCCGGCGCCGTCTTGCGGTTGTGGCGTCCTCCTATTCGCCTGCCCACCTCTACACCGGCCACCTCAGCCTTCGAGCCCGGCCCCGGAAAGCAGTGCGCGCAAGCCGATTGGCAACCGCCGCAGCTCTCGTGCTCCTTGCACTGGCCGGGGTCGCAATGGCGTTCCTGTTGTCGCGTTCCGCCGCTGCCCCTTCCCCGCAATTCCCTCTCACGCCGGTACGAACTGCCAGCTCACCTCAAGGGTCGGCTTCCCCGTAGACCGTTCGTGTGACGGCTGCCGGGGGACACGTCGGAGCGGCAGTGCAATCGCACGCAACGAGAACCGGCTAGCCGTGCGCACCGCTCGATCCCGTCGCTGGTTGTCGTAGGATCGCCGTGATGCGGCGGGCACAGTCGTCGCCGGCGGCGGTCGCAGCCGTGGTGCTCCTCCTCTACGCGGGCTGGGCGGGCTGGGCGCGGCATCTCGGGCACGACTGGAGAGACTGGGCCGACGTCGGCCGGGAGTTCGCGCAGCGCAACAATGCGAGCGCCACGATCCGGGCCGACACGCGGTTCTCGGCGACCCCGCTGGGCTACGACGGGCAGTTCTTCCTCTACATCGCCCAGGACCCGACACACGCCCGCGCTTCGATCGACGACGTGGGCTATCGCTATGGCCGCATCGGCTACCCGATTGCGGCGTACGCGCTGGCGCTCGGACGACCTGCGGCTGTCCCCCTGATGCTCGTCCTGCTGAACATCGCGGCAGTCGCCGGCGGCACGTGGTGCGTGGCGGTGTGGCTGCGCCGCCGCGGCCTATCCGTCTGGCTCGCACTCCTCTACGCGGCCTTCCCCGGAGTCGTCTTCGCCGTCTGGCGCGATCTGTCGGAGACGCTCGCGTACTCGCTCGCTGCGGCTGCGCTCATAGTGTTCGATGCGCGCCGTCCGCGCGCGCTCGCGGCCTCGAGTGCGCTCTTCGCCGCCGCGGCGCTGACACGCGAGACGGTGCTCCTCTTCGCATTCGTCTGGGCGGCTGCGCTCGTCGCGCAGCGGCGGCCGCGCGCGGCGGCATTGTTCGCGCTCGGTGCGGCGGTGCCGTACGTGGCGTGGCGGGTCTTCATCAGGGTGTGGCTCGGCTACGCCGGCTTTCCGGCGCAGACCCGCCCGACTCTCCTGCCTTTCCGCGGGATCATGTCGTGGTTCCCCTGGGATGGCGCGGAGCTCCAGCGCATCTACAGCGTGTTTCTTCCCGGCCTCTTCTGCGTCGGCCTCGCCGGGTACGCGCTCTACCGAGGCGCACGCGAGCCCGCTGTCTGGGCGCTGCTGCTGAACGCGCTCGTTTTCGTCGTCTTCCTGCCGGCAGCCGCATACAACGAGTGGAAGTCGGCGGGCCGCCTTTCCACAGGCATCGTCCTTGCGCTGCTCCTGAGCCTGCCGGCGCTCGGCCGTGTGCTGCCGGTCTCGCGCACGTGGCTCTGGGTGCCCGTCGTCGCGTGGTTCGCCCCGTGGTGGGGGCTGGTCTCGACCATCCTCGAGGCGCGCTGGGACTAGTAACTGACATCGCTCCGACAGACGACCGAAATAACATGGCGTCCGTGCGTGTGTCCTTCCTCGTGCCCGCCTATAACGAGGCGGCGACGATCGGCGAGGTGCTCGAGCGCATCGCACGGCTCGACCTCGAGCCGCAGGTGATCGTGGTGGATGACGGTTCGACGGACGAGACAGCCGCAATCGCCGAGCGGGCCGGGGTGCTCGTGATCCGACAAGCGAACCGCGGTAAGGGCGCGGCAATCCGAGTGGCGATACCGCACATCGAGAGTGAGATCGTCGTGATTCAGGATGCCGACATGGAGTACGACCCAACGGAGGTCCCGTCGCTGATCGATCCAATCGTCCGTGGCGCCGCCGACGTGGTTTTCGGCTCGCGTCTGTCCGGCGGGCGTCCGCAGCGCGCGTATCTGTTCTGGCACATGATCGGGAACCGCTTCCTCAGCCTTCTCACCGGCGTCCTTTACAACACGACACTCTCCGATATGGAGACGGGCTACAAGGCGTTCCGAGCCGACGTCCTTCGATCGCTCGACTTACGCCAGGATGGTTTCGGGATCGAACCGGAGATCACGGCCGAGGTCTGCAAGCGACACCTTCGGGTCTACGAGCTGCCGATCTCCTATTACGGCCGCACCTACGCCGAGGGCAAGAAGATCACCTGGCGCGACGGCTTCAAGGCGATTTGGGTCCTGTTCGCGGTTCGCTTTCGGTGACGCGCTTGGCCGGGCTCGCGGGCGGCCTTGCTCTGATCGTGCTCTCCCTCGTTCTCGGCGGAGCGAGTGCCGCCGAGCCCCCTTACGTGTTCGTCGGCAAGTTCGGCAGTGGTCCGGGAATCGCCACCGGGCAATTCGTGCAGCCGAACGGGATCGCGATCGAAGCGTCGACCGGCAACGTCTACGTCGCGGACACGCTCAACAACCGGATCCAGGAGTTCGGCCCAACCGGCGTCTTCATCCGTGCCTTCGGCTCGGCGACCGAGCTTGCAAACCCGGTCGACGTGGCAGTCGATCGCCAGGCGCCGTTCGACGTCTACATCACGGACACGAACAACCACCGGATCCGGAAGTACAGCGCAACGGGCCAGCTGATTGCGACATGGGGAACGCAAGGAACGCAGCCTGGTCAGCTCATCCTGCCGCGCGGACTCGCCACCGACGTCGCCGGCAACCTCTACGTCGCCCAGCCCGACCGGGTGACTGTGTTCACGCCGACAGGCACCTTCGTCAGGACGTGGGGCACGGTCGGCGCCGGCGACGGTCAGTTCAGATACCTCGCGGACGTTGCGGTCGATCCGGCAGGGAACGTGTACACCGTCGACCGGGACCTCAACCGCGTGCAGAAGTTCAGCTCGTCGGGCGCGTTTGTCGCCACGTGGGGCTCGCAAGGAAGCGGCGAGGGCCAGTTCTCCGGCCCGCTTGGCATCGCGGCTGACGAGACCGGCGTCTACGTCACGGACACCGGCAACGCGCGCGTCGAGAAGTTCACGCCCGACGGCCAATTCGTCACCCAGTGGGGAAGCCGCGGAGGCGCGGACGGCCAGTTCTCCGCTCCCACGGGGATCGCTATCTCGCCGCGTACCCCGAACGACGTCTACGTCGTCGAGTTCCTCACGCCGCCGCGCGTCCAGTACTTCCGCCGCCCCTCGGCCGGCGGTGCGCTCCCGCCGCCCGGGCCCGGAGTCGCGAACGCGACGGCCGTCAGCGGGACCGTCACCGTGCGCGTGAAGGGAGCCACGAACTTCGTCACTCTCTCGGCACAGCAGATACCGGCCGGATCGGAGGTCGACGCGACGCGAGGTCGAGTCCGGCTGACCTCGCTCGCCCGCGGCACCGCCACGCAGACCGCGGACTTCTACCAAGGTCGTTTCCTCATCTCGCAGGCCGGCACCGGCGACAGAACGACGGTGCTGCGGCTGTCTGCGCCGCTTCGCTGCCCAAGGCGGCTGGCGGCGACGAAGCCTTCGGAGCGGCACCTGTGGGGGAACGGTCAGGGCAGGTTCCGCACAGCGGGCAAGTTCGCCGCCACGACGGTGCGCGGCACGGTCTGGCTGACCCGCGACACCTGCACCCAGACGCTCATCCGTGTCCGGAGCGGTCGCGTCGAGGTCTTCGACCTCGTCCTCCGGCGGCGCGTGACGGTCACCGCGGGCAAGAGCTACATCGCGCGCCGGCGCTGAGCCGCAGTCTGGAGCTCGGCGACGAGCTGAGCTCTGTTCAGCCGGCTCGGGCCGCCGTAGAATCCGCGTCTTCCCGAACAGGGTGGGAGAGGCATGGCATTGCGGATTCTCGGGTTGCCGGCGTGGCCGCGCTCGTTCTCGGCCTGCTTGCCGGCCCCGTGCCCGCGGGACCGGCGGGATCATGATCGCAAACGCCGACGGCGCAAGGGCAGCTTCTTGACGAAAGGCCGATACGCCTCAGCGACCGTGCGCGGGACAAATCTGGCTCACCGAGGATCGCTGTACGAGCACCCTCATCCGTGTGCGCGTTGGCCGCGTCGAGGTTCTCGATCGAGTGCTTCACCGGCGCGTGACCATTCGCGCCGGCCAAAGCTATGTCGCCAGGGCCCGCTAGGCCCGGGACAGCTCGTGGTCACACGCGACGCGGCAGCGTCACCGTGAACGTCGACCCGACATCGGGGACCGACCGGACGGACAGCGACCCGCCCATCTGGGTGACGATCTCGCGGGAGATGTACAGCCCGAGGCCCGAGCCGCCGACGCCGCGGGTCATCGCCGCGTCGAGTCGATAGAACTTCTCGAAGATCCGCTCCTGCTCGGCCGCTGGAATCCCGAGGCCCTCGTCTTCCACCTCGATCTGCACGCTCGCCGACTCACTCAGCACTCGAACCTCGATGCGACCGCCGTTGAGCGAGTACTTGAGCGCGTTCTCGACGAGGTTCACGAGCACCTGCCGAAGCAGAGACTCGTCGCAACGAACCGTCGTGACGGCCGGTGGTGCGTCGAACGCGATCTCGCTTCCCGCCGCCGCACGCAGCCGCGCCGACTCGATGACGGCGGTGCCGAGCGCCCGGACGTCGACTTCTGACTCGTCGAGATGCAGGGCACCCCGGTCGAGCTGTGCGCTGACCAGCAGCTGGTCGACGATCTGCACGAGATGCTCCGACTCCTGCTCGATCATCACGAGCAGCTGGCCGGTCTGTTCCCCGGACAACTGGTCATGGCGGGCTGACAACGTCCGCGCGGCGCCGTAGACCGTGGTCAGCGGAGTGCGCAGCTCGTGCGAGGCAGTGGTGACGAAGTCCGCCCGCGCACGCTCGAGGACGTAGCCGGCGGTCGCATCTCGTACGGCAAGGACGCTTCCGCCTTCGAACGCGCTCACCGCGGGCGCGACCCAGCGCTCGACGTCCTCGATCCGCAGCGGAACGAAGCGGTCGCCACGCGTCGCGGCATCGACGAGGCGGCCGTAGTCGGGCACGACGATCGCCGCCCGGCGGCCGACGGCAGCCGTCGGCGCGATGCCGAACAACTGCTCCGCGCCCGCGTTCCAGAAGCGGATCGAGCCGTCGCCGTCGACCAGGAGCACAGCTTCGGAGACGTGTTCGAGCGCCCGCGCCGCATTCGCGCCCTGCTCGGCCTCTCGGCGCGTCTCCTGCTCGGCGGCGTAGAGCCGGCGCAGCCGTTCCGGAACCCGGAAGAGCATTGCAGCGGCCACTGCGAGCGCCAGGAGGCCTGCGACGCTGAGCGTCGCGATCGTCCGGTTGTACGTCGCGCGCTGCTGGTCACGCGTCGTCTGGACGAACTGATTGATGTCGCTCTGCATCAGGAACGCGGTGTCGCGAAACTTGCGCGAGCGTTTCTCGCTGTTCAGCGCCTCGCTGATTGCACGGTTCCGTCCGACCTCGCTAGTCGGTTCGAGCTCGCTATCGGCGACGAAGACGATCAGGCGGTCGTAGAACCCGTGCAGCCCGCGTACCTGACTCTGGACGTCCTGCAGACGCGCCGCCAGCGAAGGCTGGTCACGCACGAGCGCTCTGAGCTGCCGCAGATCCGAGATCACTGCCTTGCGTCCGACCCTGTAAGGGCCCAGGCTCCGACCATCGCTCGTGATCATGTAGCCGCGAACCGCGCTCTCCTCCTCGGACATCCGGAACAGCACGTCGCGGGTCAGCGTCTGGAGCGGGAACGCGACCCGGACGTAACGGTCTTCTGCGGAGCGGTAGAGGTTGTACGTCGCGAAGAGACCGTTCCCCACGACCGCAACGAGGAGCGCCAGCAGGACGAGCAGGGAGAACTGCACACCGCGCTTCGCCGCGACCGCCGGGTCGACCGCACGGCGCGACAGGCGACCTGCGAGCCGCCGGCGCTCCCGCGGCGTTGCTGCGGTGTTCACCAGATCCCGCACCCGGTCACAATCTTGAAGTTCGTCACCGGACGGAGCTCGGCGCCGTTCGCCAACGCGCCGCGTGTGGCGCGGCTTGGGTTCCAGAAGCCGACGCCCGTGAGCTCGACGGTGACGCCGAGGAGCTGCCAGGCCGGCCTCACCGTCGGGCAGCGCGAGGTGAGCTCCTGGCGCGCCGCGATCATGCCGGCGCGGTCGCGCGCGCGCGGGCCGAGGCAGTGGGGATTCGGCAGGTACACGTTCATGAACTGCGCCGTATCGATGCTGTAGAGGATCAGCACGATCTCGCCGTTCGACGCGATCCGGTAGCGGTCGATCACCGCCCGCAGACTCCACGACTGTCGCTGGAAGATCGTCGAGCGGACCGGGGTGATCCGCGTAGGCGTTTCGAGCTTCGCGATCTCGGCGATCGTCGTCGGCGTCCCCTGGAGGTCGACCATCTGGCGCCCGTCGTCGCTGAGCGTCATCAGACGCCAGAGCGTTCCGCCGCACCAGGTGCCGGGGTCCTGCCTATCGACCCTCTCGCGCGACGCGGTTGCGGCCGCGCACAACATCAAGCTCGCGGCGACGAGCGCGAGCGCGAACGCAAAAAGCGCACGGCGGAGGGGTTGTGCGGGAATGGGCTGCTTGTGGGCGGGACCGGCATCAGGATGCCGCAGCACGGTGCACGTTAGCCTGCCCGGGGCGCCGCGACAAGGCAGAGGCGCCCTACCCGAGCGTGTGCGGTGCGCCGTAGCCCCAGAGCGCCTCCGGCACCGAGACCGCCCCGCCCTGGTCCTGGAAGTTCTCGAGCAGGGCGATCATCGTTCGGGCGGTGACGGCGGTTCCGTTCAGCGTCGCCACGTGCTCGAGTTTCCCCTCGCACCGAGTGCGGATGTCGAGCCTTCGGGCCTGGTAGTCGGTCGTGTTCGACGTCGAGGTGAGCTCGCGATAGCGCTCCTGGCTCGGTAACCAGCCTTCGATGTCGTACTTCTTCACCGCCGACGCGCCGAGGTCGCCGGCAGCGATATTGACGACGCGGTAGGGGAGGCCGAGATCCGTGATCAGCTCCTCCTCGATTGCGAGCAGGTGCTCGTGCTCGTCGCGCGCGCGATCGACGGTTGTGAAGACGAACATCTCGACCTTGTCGAACTGATGCACGCGAAACATCCCCCGTGTGTCCTTGCCGGCGGCACCCGCCTCGCGGCGGAAGTTCGTCGAGTAACCGGCGTAGCGGAGCGGCAGATCGTCGAGCTCGATGATCTCGCCCATACGCATTGCCGCGAGCCCGACCTCCGCCGTTCCGGTGAGGTACAGCTCGTCCCGCTCGACCCTGTAGATGTTCACCTCGTCGGTCGGGAGAAAGCCGGTGCCGTACATCGCGTCCTCGCGCACGAGCACCGGTGGCAGCACCGGCACGAAGCCTCTCTGCGCGAGCCGGTCGAGTGCATAGCGGTAGAGCGCGAGCTCGAGGAACGCGAGGTCGCCGACGCGGTATGCGAAGCGCGACCCGGAGACCTTCGCCGCACGCTCCATGTCGATCCAGCCGGACGCCTGCGCGAGGTCGAGATGGTCCTTGACCGGGAAGTCGAACGAGGGCGGGTCGCCGACGCGTCGGATCTCGACCGCCTCTTCGTCCGTGAAGCCGTCGGGCGTGTCCTCGGCGGGCGGGTTCGGGATCCGGTCGAGGAGCTCCTTCCGCTTCGCCTCGGCGGCTGTGAGCTGCTCCTCGAGCCGCTGGAGCTCGATCTTTACCTGCTCGAGCTCGGCCAGCTGCTCCGGCGTCGGCTTCCCTTTCAGCTTGCGCTTGGCGCGCAGCTCCTCGACGCGCGGCTGCACGTCAAGCACGGCGCGGTCGGCAGCAAGCAGCTCGTCGAACGCATCTGCGGCGCCTTTCCGCTCGAGCGCGGCTCGAAAGGCGTCGGGATCGTTGCGGGCGGCGCGGAGATCGATCACGTTCGAGAGTCTAGGAAGGCCTCGAGCAACTCGGCCACCCCTTCGTGCTCGACGTCGGGCAGGACGAGGTCGGCCCGCGCGATGATCTCCGGGTGCGCGTTCGCGACGGCGACGCGGAAGCCGGCCCAGTCGAGTAGCTCGCGGTCGTTTTCGCCGTCGCCGCACGCGACGGTCTCCGCCGGCGTGAACCCGAGCCGGTCGGCGACGAAATGGAGGCCCGAGCCCTTGCTGACGTCGGGGTGCGCGAACTCGAGGAAGTACGGCAGCGACTTCGACACGAAGAGCTTCCCGGCGAAGCGGGGCCTGAGCTCGTCCTCGAGCGCGTCGAGCGCCGCAGGCTCACCGACCGCGACGAGCTTCGTCGGGTCGGCTTGCAGCCACTCGTGGAGCGGACCGACCGAATGGATCTCGAGCCCCTGAAAGTCCGCGTACGCGCGCGCCTCCGGCGTGACCTCGGCGACGTACAGCTCGTCGTCGACGTAGCAATTGACGTGGAATCCGGCATCGACGACGGCGTCGATCGCCTCGAGTGCCGTCAGGCGCGGGATCGGCACATGGCGGAGGAACTCGCCGGTTGCCGGATCGGCGACGACCGCGCCCTGGTAGCAGACGACCGGCTCGTCGAGGCCCGCCTCGACGAGGTACGGGCGCACGCCGCGGAACATCCGCCCCGTGACGACGATCACGTGAACACCCGCGCCACGGACCGCTGCGATCGCCGCGCGCGTCCGGGGGCGGAGGACGGCGTCCTCCGCGATGAGCGTCCGGTCGAGGTCGACCGCGAATGCGGCGACGTCCTCCGGGAACGACTTCGGGAGCTCGATTACGGCGGCGTGCCGCCGGTCGCCTTGACTACGTAGGCGGCCACGTCTGCGATCTGCTGGTCTGTCAGCTGGCCCTTGAACGACGGCATCGCGCCCTTGCCGAGCGTCACCCGGGCCGTGACGAGCCGGTAGTCGGGCTTCGCGTCGTCGAGGTTCGGCCCGACCGTCCCCTTCGCGTTCGCGTCGGCCAGCGTGTGGCAGCCGACACAGCCGGCGCTAAGGAAGATCCTCTTCCCGGCCGTGGGGTCGCCCTTGAGCTTGAAGGCCGGCGTCTCCGGCTCGAGGGTCGGCTTCGGCAGCGAGCCGACGACCGTCACGGGCGCCGGGCTGACGACGCCCTCCGCGCCGCAGCCGGCGAGGAGCGCACAAGCGGCGATCGCGACGAGAGCGAGGCGGCGCACGGGGCGTGACTTTATCGGTCCCGACTACCATATGACTCGTGAAGCGCAAGTCGTTTGGACGCGATGCAGGATTGACGCTACGGATCATCTTCACGAGCGGAATGCTCGGGCTCCTCTACGTGGTCTTCGCGCTCGTCCTGCTCCAGCTGCTGAACGTCGGGCTCGTCGCGATGCTCGTGATCGTCATCGGGATCGCAGCCGTCCAGTACTGGACATCCGACAAGCTCGCGCTCGCGGCTGCGGGCGCCAAGATCGTCTCACGCGAGGAGGCGCCCGAGCTCCACGCGATCGTCGAGCGGCTGTGCGCGCTCGCCGACCTCCCGAAGCCGCGAATCGCGATCGTCGACACCGACATGCCCAACGCGTTCGCGACAGGCCGCAGCCCAAAGCACGCGGCAGTGGCGGTCACGACCGGCCTGATGCGGCGGCTGCCGCCGCAGGAGATCGAGGCGGTGCTCGCCCACGAGCTCTCGCACATCGCGAACCGCGACGTGCTCATCATGACCGTCGCGAGCTTCTTCGCGATGCTCGCGGGGATCCTCACCCGCTTCGGCCTCTACGCGGGGATGTTCGGCGGCGGGTACGGCGGCGACCGCCGCGGGGACAACAATCAGGTGCCGGTATGGCTGATCGTGTTCCTCGTGTCGGTTCTCACCTACGCGATCAGCTACGTCCTCATCAGGACGATCTCGCGCTACCGCGAGTACGCCGCCGACCGTGGCTCAGCTGTGATGACCGGCGCGCCGGAGAACCTGATGAGCGCCCTCCAGCGAATCGCGAGCGACGTCGTCCGGATCCCGCAGCGCGATCTGCGCGAGGTTGCGTCGCTGAACGCGTTCTTCATCATTCCGACGAACATAGGCCAGCGCGTCGGCGAGCTCTTCATGGATCACCCACCGCTCGAGAAGCGGCTCGCGGCCCTCGCGGAGATCGCCCGCGAGATGGGCAAGCCCGTTGCTTAAATCGGCGCGTCGTACAGCGCGAGCCACTTGCTGAGGTCCTGCTCGACGGGAAGCTCCTTCTCCAGCTGCGCCTTGAGCGAGAGCTCGCGCGCGTTGTCGCGCTCCTGCTTCTCGCCCGTCGGCACGAACGGCCAGAACGTCCCGCTCTTGAAGCCGTAGATCCAGTAGACCGGACGCTCGCCGCCCTCGAACTTGAAGACCGCGGCGAGCAGCTGGCCGCCGAAGCCGTTTGCGCTGAACTCGTTGCCGACCGCGTACGCGGCGGTCACCTCGTCCTCGAGCTCCGGGTCTCGGATCACGATCCATTCGAAGCCGTACGTGTCCTTCGTTCGCTCGAGCTTCGACCCGGACTCGGCGGCGACGCCCTGCAGCAGCTGCTCGACGTCCTGGTCGACCTGAGCGAACTCCCCACCCGACAACGGCTTCAACACGACCGCGCCGATACCGGCGGGCGCGAGCCCGCACTCCACGTTCAACGTCACGGCCGCGGTGGTGAGCGCGAAGAGCCGGTCGCGCGCCGGCTCCTTCAGCTTCTTGCGCCCGAAGAGGATGTCGGTGAACGGCACGCTACGAGCCCGGCTCGATCTCCTTCGCCTGCTCGCCGGAGCCGACCTCTGTGGGGCCGACCTCGGCCTTCAGCTTCGCGAGCTCGTCGTCGACCTGGCTCGTCGCCGACACCTGCGCGAGCTCGCGGTCGAGCTGCGTACGGCTGTCGCTGAAGTCCTCGAGGGCCCCGGCGGCCGTGAGCTCCTCGATCGCCCCGGCTCGCGCCTGCAACTCCTCGGTCTTGTCGCGCGCGCGCTGGATCGCCATACCGGTGTCAGCCATCCCGCGCCCGATGCCCGTCGCGGCCTCGCCGATCTTGACCTGCGCCTGCGCGGCCGAGTACTGGGCCTTGATCACTTCCTTCTCCGAGCGGAAGGACTCGATCCGCGTCTCGAGCTGCTGCTGGGATGCGATGAGCTTCTCCTGCTGGTCGGCGAGCCCCTGCACCTGTCCGTCGAGGCCCTGGAGCTGCTGCTGGGCCGCGGCCTTGCGCTCGAGCGCCTGCCGAGCGAGGTCCTCGCGCCCGGCGGCGAGCGCCTGGCGGGCCTGGGTCTCGAGCTTGACGACGTTTTGCTCGATCGACTGCGTCTGGAGCTCGAGCCGCTTCTTCGCCGTCACGACGTCGGCGACGCCGCGCTTCACGTTCTGAAGCTGCTGGAGCATCTGCTCGTACGAGTAGTCGAGCGTCTCGTTCGGGTTCTCGGCTCGGTCGAGAGCTCTCGAGGCCTTCGATTTGAAAATGAGCGTGAATCGTTGCCACAAGCCGGCCATCACGGTCTCCTCGTCGGGTTTCCCGTTAGCGTAGCGGTGTGCTGATCGAGCGGAGCATGCACCCCGACTGGCTCTCGAACTCGTTCGTGATCGCCGACACGGAGGGCGGAGCGGCCGTTTTTGTCGACTCCGGCGCCGATATCGCGCCGCTCGTCGCCGCGGTCGAGCGGTGGGGGGCGACCCCGGCTGCGATCCTCCGCACGCACTCCCACCCGGACCACGTCGTCCACGAGGCCGAGTTGCGGGCGCGGTACGGGGTGGACGTCGTCGCCGAGCCTGGCGAGTGGCAGTGGGGCGGCCTGCGCGTTCGGGGCGTTGCGACCCCCGGCCACTCGGACGACATGGTGGCCTTCTTCGTCGACGACGCCGTCTTCACGGGAGACACGCTGTTCAAGGACGCCGTCGGCGGCGGGAATCTCGAGCAGGTGCGGAGCTCGGTCATGGACGTCTTCATGGCGCTTCCCGACGAGACGCGCGTGCTGCCCGGGCACACCGACGAGACGACGATCGGCCGTGAGCGTGAGCACAACCCGTTCGTCCGCGTCTGGAGTGGGGCCGAGCCCGAGGGGTCGGAGCGGGTCGCGGTCGGCGGCCGCGAGGCGACGCTCGTCGTCTGGTCGCCCGACTACGACGGCAAGGGCAAGGGCTGGGTGCGCTTCGACGACGGCGAGGACGCGATCGTCGGCGGCTCGCGGGTCACGCGCGGCTGAGCCGGCGCGGTAAGGCCTGTCCGAAAAGGACAGTAGGTTTGGGGCGTGCGCCTGCTCGTCGCCCGCTGCGAGGTTCGCTACTCCGGACGCCTGACCGCCGTTCTGCCCGAGGCCGTACGGCTGGTGATCCTGAAAGACGACGGCTCGGTGCTCGTCCATGACGACGCCGGCGGATACAAGCCGCTGAACTGGATGACCGCGCCGACCGTGGTCGAGGAGCTCGGCGACACACTCGTCGTCCGCAAGCCGAAGACCGAGGACGTGCTCGAGATCCGGCTCGCCGACGTGCTGAGCGACGTACGGCACGACATGGGCGAGTCGGCGGCACTCCAGAAGGACGGTGTGGAACGCGATCTGCAGGAGCAGCTCGCAGCCGCGCCCACTGCGCTCGGCGAGGAGCTGACGCTCGTGAAGCGCGAGTGGGCGACGGAGGTCGGTCCGGTCGATTTGATGTGTCGCGACGAGGGCGGCGAGTGGGTCGCCGTCGAGATCAAGCGCATCGCGACGATCGAGGCGGTGGAGCAGCTGACGCGCTATCTCGCCTTCATCCGCGAGGACCCGGCGAAGCAGGCGTGCCGCGGCATCCTCGCGGCGCAGAAGCTGAAGCCGCAGGCGATCGCACTCGCCGAGTCGCGCGGGATCCGCTGCGTCGAGGTCGACCTCGCGCTCCTGCGCGGGGAGCGCGAGCCTGACCTGACGCTCTTTACGGCCTGACGATCGCCTTCAGGTAGCCGGGCGGCGGGTCGGCGAAGAGCCCGGGCAGCTGCTCGAGGCTCACCTCGTGCGTCAGGAGCTTCTCCCACGGTCGGGCGCCGCTCGTGAGGAACGTGAGTGCTCGGCGCAACGTCTGCGGCGTGTGGTGGAACGCGCCCTTCAGCGTCAGCTCGTCGTAGTGCAGCCGGTTCGCGTCGAGCTCGACGTCGTTCGGGATACCGCTGAAGAAGACGACGGTTCCGCCCCGGCGGACGGCGCGAACCGCGTCCTGCCAGCCCTCGGCGGTTCCGGTCGCCTCGATCACGACATCCGCATCCTGTGCATCACCGGGTGTGCCGCCGAACTCGGTCGCGAGCGTCCGGCGCTCATCGGTGCCGCCGGCGATGTAGACGGTACGGGCACCCGCATCGCGTAGGCAGGCGCAGAGGAGCATGCCCATAGGACCAGGCCCGAGCACGGCGACCGCCTGATCCTCGACGTCGACGATGTCGAGGACGTGGAGCGCGCAGGCGAGCGGTTCGACGAGCGCCGCGATCTCCGAGCCGAGCGTGCGCGGGACGGGGTGGAGGTTCACGCATGCGATGCGCGCGGGTACAACGATCAACTCCGCATACGCCCCGTTCAGCAGTGGTAACAAGTTGTCACAAAGGGTTTCTCGGCTTCGCGTGCAGTTCGTGCACGCGCCGCACGGCGCGGAGTTCGCGGCTACGACCCGCTTGCCCGTCGCGACGTCGAAGCCGCAGAACTCGTGGCCGAACGGTGACGGCGTCTCGGAGAGCAGTAGCGGGTGTCCGCGGCGGAACGCCTTCAGGTCAGTGCCGTCGGTGAGCGCGAGCTCGACCTGCACGAGCACGTCGCCGGGCCCTGGCCGCGGGTCGGGGACCTCCTCGATGCGCAGGTCGCCCGGCGCGTAGAACCGCGCCGCCCTCACGGCACGAAGACGACCTTCAGCGTCTCGCGGCGAACGAACAGCTCGAGCCCCTCGTCGAAGCGGTCGAGCGGCAGCACCGTCGGCTCAGGTACCTCGAGCTCCGGCAGGAGCGCTGCTGCCGCGTGCATCGTCTCAGGCGTCGCAGAGCGCGAGCCGACGACCGTCAGCTCGCGGCGGTAGACGCCGTCGGACAGCAGCTCGCCCGCGTCCGCGAAGACCAGAACGGTGCCGCCGGGCTCGACGGCTTCGAGAGCGCTCGCGCCGCCGCCCGGCGCGCAGACGATCGCCGCGCCGACGGGCCCGTCCGGGGCGCGACCGCCGCGGCGCGGGTCGGAGTCGACGGCGAACACCTCGTCGCCGCGGCGCTCGAGCACTGCGCGGAAAAGCCGTCCGACGAAGCCGTTGCCGACGACGAGCACGCGTCCGTGCGGAACTCGCTCCGCGCCGCGAAGCACGCACGCGAGCGGCTCGACCATCGTGCCGCGAACGTCGTCGAGGGAGTCCGGTAGCTCGACACCGTCGGTGGGTGCGATGCGCTCCGCGAAGCCGCCCGGGACGATCGTCGGCTCCGAAAACTGCTCGCACGTCGACTCGTGGCCTGCGCGGCAGCGCGCGCACTCGCCGCACGGCAGGTGATGCACGAGCGCGAGACGGCGTCCGCCTGCCTGCGCGACGACCTCATGTCCGAGCACCGTTCCGGCCGGCGCTCGGCCGAGCTTCTCGACGTCCGAGCCGCAGAGACCGCAGGCGAGCACGTCGAACGGTTCCTCCGGCTCGGGGAGCTCGGCGAGCCGCGGCCGGCCGTCCGCGTCTAGAACTACCGCCCGCACACGGGTATCGTAGGCCCATCGCAATCACGCTCCATCGCTGTCGCAACGAGTGGGTGAAGGTCAGCGGGCATCCGTGCTGGAAGGTTCAGAAAGCGCTCGACGACATGGGGATCGAGTACAAGGTCGCCCGGGGACCAGTCAGGAAGGGGCTGCGCGACCACATGGAATCCGGAACGGGCCAGCGCCTCTATCCGGCGATCGAGTTCGAGGACGGCACGTGGTATCGCGAGGAATCGAAGGACATGGAGCGCCGGATTCGCGAGGGGCGGCTCGGGACGACCGCGGAGCCCTCCGGCTAGACTGTGCCCCGACCCCGGGGCTATAGCTCAGTTGGGAGAGCGCCTGGTTCGCAATCAGGAGGTCGGCGGTTCGAGCCCGCCTAGCTCCACCTCGAGAAAGACCCGCAAATGCGGGTCTTTCGTCGTGATTTAGGCTGCGCGAGATCGCGACCGGGAGCGGCGATGGCGAACCTGGCATTCCGGATCGTCGGGGGCCTGCACAGAGGCGTCTACCGGCTGACCGGCGGCAAGGTCGGCGGGAAGATCGGCAAGGCGCCGGTGCTGCTGCTGACGACGACCGGGCGCAAGAGCGGCCGGCCGCGGACGACGCCGCTCCTCTACACGCCGGCCGGGGACGGGTACGCGGTGATCGCCTCGATGGGCGGCGCACAACAGCACCCGCTCTGGTACCTGAACCTGCAGGCGAACCCACTCGTAGAAGTGACCGTTGGACGAGAGAAGCGGCAACTGCATGCCCGCGACGCGGAGGGGGAGGAGCGCGAGCGGCTGTGGCGCGCGCTCACGGACATGTACTCCGGCTATGACTCGTACGCCCAGAAGACGAGCCGACGCATTCCGGTCGTCGTGCTCGAGCCGGATCAGTTGCAGGAAGAGGACGAAGTTGTCGGAGCGATCAGGAACCCGCGCTGACGATCCGTTCAGTGGTCGGCACCCAACCAGTCATGAACGGCTGACGGGACTGCCCTGGGATGCGTCGTACCGCGACGGCGCTGCGCCTTGGGATATTGGCCGGCCGCAGCCAGCAATAGTGCGTTTGGCATCCGAAGGCGGATTCGCCGGAGCGGTGCTCGATGCGGGCTGCGGGACCGGCGAGAACGCTCTTCACCTCGCCTCGCTGGGATTGTCGGTTCTGGGCGTTGACGTGGCTGAGACGGCACTGGCGATCGCCCGAGAGAAGGCCGACGACCGTGGGATCGAGGTTGAGTTCGCTGCGGCTGACGCGTTCCAGTTGGAGCGTTTGGGGCGCAGGTTTGAGACGGTGTTGGACTGCGGACTGTTCCACACCTTCGACGGCGACGAGCGCCCAGGATACGTGGCGAGTCTGGCGTCGGTGACCGAGCACGATGGAACCCTGTATGTCTTGTGCTTCAGTGACGCTGGTCCCGATACTGGCCCGCACCCGGTTAGTCAGGAAGAGCTGAGAGCGGCGTTCAGCCCCAGCAATGGATGGAATGTCGCCGCGATCGAACCGGACCGGATTCAGACGAGATACGACGACGGCGTAGCGGCGTGGTTCGCGACAATCAAACGGATCTAGACTGCGGGACCGGTCGGCCCGGTGAGCCATCCACAGGGTCTGATCGTTGCTCCGAGCCGGCAGCTCACTGACCGACGACGCCGGACAGCCAGGCCTCCACCGCGGCGGCCACTGCCTCGACGTCCGTCCTCAAGCTGTGGTCGCCCGGCACCTGCACCACCGTGCGACTCGTGGTGGCGGGCGGAATGCCGAACGGATCTCGCGCACCTTGCACGACGAGCGTGGGGACCGTCACCGCGTCGAGCTCGGGTAGGCGGCTTGCTGCCGGCGCGGCACCCGAGCGGCGCGGCGGCCGCAGCGGGAAGGCGAGGCACAGCACCCCGACGGCGCCGGTCGCCTCGGCGGTGCGGCAGGCCACCCGGGCGCCTGAGGATCGACCGCCGACGACGAGCGCCAACCCACGAAGCTCGCCCGCGAGCAGATGGTCGATCACGGCTTTCCAGGCGGCGTCGAGCTGGCGCGGCGGAGCGGGAGTGCGCCGCCCTGCGACCCGGTACGGCTGCTCGACGAGCGCGACGCTGACGTCCACCGACTGCGCCACACTCGACACCGCCACAAGGTCACGCGAACCCACCCCGCCACCGGCTCCATGACCGAGGACGAGCGCGGCACTCGGGCGATCGACGGAATGCACCTGGGCGGTCGCCCGACCGTGCGGAGTTTCGATGTTCAGCATCGTCATCTGGGTCACATCCCTTCTTGACTCAGAGCGCCTGCAGACCCACCTGCACCGAGAGAGTCTCGTTGGCCGCACCCTTGTAGACGCCGCGGGTCGGCGGCACGTCGGCGTAGTCCCTCCCGACCGCGACGCGGACGTAGGAATCCGTCTGCTCGCGGTCATGAGTCGGGTCGAGCGCGAGCCAGCCGCGCTCCTCGTCCCAGACGTCGACCCACGCGTGAGACGCTGCGTTGTCGCCCTCGAGGCTCGGGTCGTAGAGGTAGCCGCTGACGTAGCGTGCGGGGATGCCGACGCAGCGGCAGGAGGCGAGCAGCACATGCGCAAAGTCCTGGCAGACCCCGCGGCCCAGAGCGAGTACCTCGTCGGCGCGCGTCTGGACGTCGGTTGCACCCGGCTCGTAGACGAGCTCGGCGCGCACTGCGTCCATCAGCTCGCGTGCGCGCCCGACGCCGCTCCCGGTCCCGTCGTGCCTGGCCGTGAAGTCCCGGACGCCGCCCGCAAAGGGCGCGTACCCCGTCTGGCTGAGATAGTCGTGCAGCTCGAGCGGCGTCGGCAACCGGCGGTCGCCCCCGAAGTATCCCGGCGTCATCACTTCACTGACCGCCGTGACGGCGAGCCGGTCGTGCGACTCGAGCACGTCGAAATGGTGGACGTCGTTGCCGAAGTGGTCGCGGTACTCGCGCACGCGCAGGCCCGGCGGGTCGGTCGTGAGCCGGAACGACGAGCAGTGCTGGCCGCCGCTCTCGAGCGGGCGCAGGCGAAGCTCCGTGTAGGCCTCCGCAATCGGGCCGTCATAGCCGAACTCCGTCGTGTGCTCGACGCGCAGGATCATTGCTGCTGCTGCTGCTGCTGGGCGTAGGGACCCGGTGGGACGACGCGCGTCGTGAAGTAGCCGGCCGCGATCTCATCCGCCGCGTCGGCGAGGCCGCGCATCACACGGCCGAGCAGGAGGGCGATCGTCTCGTCCAGCTCATGCAGGTCGGTGAACGCGAGCTCTGCGAAGACGCGGCCGATCGCCCGGTCCGGCCGGAGCGTTTCGCCCGAGATCGCGCGGATCGCGCTCAGGCACTGCTCGAGGCAGAAGCACACGGCCCGAGGCAAGCGCCGCTCGAGCAACAGGAACGCGACGACGCGCGCGGCGCGAAGCTCGTCGCTCTCCTGTTTGCGGAACGCCTCGAAGGCGCCGCACGACTTGAGGAGGCTCGACAGCGACGCGTGCGTCACCGGCACCGGCTCGGCCCCCGTCAGGCCCGGCACCTTGACCGAGAGCAGCCGCGCGGTCGCGTCGGCCCGCTCGAGGTGCGCGCCGAGCTCGAGGAACTCGTACGCCTCGCCGCGCGGCAGCGTCGCCTTCATCACGCCCTGGAAGGCGTGCGAGCCTTCGCGGATGCGGACGAAGAAATCGTGCGGCGAGGCGAGCACGGCGGCCGGCCGCCTGCGCGAGACCAGGAGGTGCAGCCGGTTCAAATGCTCCCACATCTCGCTCGAGATCTGCTCGCGCATGCCGCGCGCGTTCTCGCGTGCGCGGGCGACACAGGCGGTGACGGCGTCCGGGTTCGCCGGATGCCAGAGCACGAACTCCGTGACGGTTTGCGCCGTGTAGTCGGAGAAGTGCTCGCGGAACATGTCGTCGCGGCCGAGGAACAGAATCAACTCGCGCCAGGCGCGTCCCCGGTCCGGTAGGTCGGCGTCGAGCAGCCCGTGGAAGTTCACGTGCAGCAGCCGGCTCGTGTCCTCGGCCCGCTCGATGTAGCGACCGGTCCAGTAGAGCGACTCTGCTACCCGGCTCAGCATCAGGAGCGCAGCACCCAGGTGTCCTTGCTGCCGCCGCCCTGCGAGGAGTTGACGACGAGCGAGCCCTCGCGCAGCGCGGCGCGCGTAAGGCCTCCCGGAACGACGCTCGTGATGCGACTCGAGAGGACGAACGGGCGCAGGTCGACGTGTGCGGGGCGGAGCTCCTCGAGGTAGATCGGCATCCGGCTCAGCGCGATCGTCGGCTGCGCGATGAACTCGCGCGGCTCCGCCTCGACCTGGCGGCGGAACGCATCGCACTCCCCGGCGGTCGCCACCGGGCCGATCAGCATCCCGTAGCCGCCGCTGCCGTCCACGGTCTTGACGACGAGCTCGTCGAGGTGCTCGAGCATGTACCGGCGATCGGCCTCGTCGACGCCGAGGTACGTCGGGACGTTGCCCAGAACCGGCTCCTCGCCGAGGTAGTACCGGATCATCTCCGGCACGTAACGGTAGACCGCCTTGTCATCGGCTACTCCCGTCCCCGGCGCGTTCGCGATCGTGACGTTGCCGGCCCGATAGGCGTTGAGGAGGCCGGGCGCGCCGAGCATCGAGTCCTGGTGAAAGACGAGCGGATCGAGGAACTCGTCGTCGACGCGCCGGTAGATCACGTCAATTCGCTGCAACCCTTGCGTCGTGCGCATGTAGACGACGTCGTCGTGGCAGAGGAGGTCGCCGCCCTCGACCAGCTCGATGCCCATGTGCCGGGCCAGAAACGAATGCTCGAAGTAGGCGGAGTTGTGCACGCCCGGAGTCAGCAGCACGACGGTCGGCATCGCCGCGGCCGGGGGAGCGACGGCGCGAAGCGCGGCGAGCAGTTCCTGTGGATACTGGTCTATCGCGAGCACGCCGTAGCGCTCGAAGAGCGGTGCAAACTCGCGCTTCATCGCGGAGCGGTTCTCGAGCATGTAGCTGGCGCCGGAGGGCGAGCGCAGGTTGTCCTCGAGCACGAGATACTCGCCGTGCTCGTCGCGCACGATGTCGACGCCGGCGACGTGTGCGTAGACGCCTCCGGGCGGGTCGACGCCGATCATCTCGCGGCGAAAGTGACGCGCGCCGAAGACGAGGTCTGCCGGAATCCGCCCGTCGCGCAGGATTCGCTGGCCGTGGTAGACGTCGTTGAGGAAGAGGTTGAGCGCACGCACGCGTTGCACGAGACCGCGTTCGATGTGGTTCCACTCGTTCCCCGGGATCACGCGCGGGATCAGGTCGAAGGGGAAGATCCGCTCCAGCCCTTCGTCCTGGCCGTAGACCGTGAAGCCGATGCCCTGGTTGAGGAACGAGACGTCGACTGCGTGCCGCCGCTCCTCGAACTCCTCGACGCTGAGCGCCGCGAGCCGGTCTGCGAGCGCCCGGTAGTGCGGCCGCGGCAGGCCGGGCGCCTCGAACATCTCGTCGAAGAACGGGCCGGGCTCGTAGCGGCCCTCGAGCGTGAGGACGGATGTCTTGGAAGACGTGGGCATGAGTACGAGGTGCCGAGCCCCGTCGCCCGATCGGGCAGCCCCACCGCCGCCCATCCCTGACAGTGTAGACCGGGCCGCGATCACTGTGGGATGCTGCCGGCGCGGCCTGTCGCCGCACGAGCACGAGAGGAGGGTCTGTCCGTGAAACGCTCTCTCATCGGCGCGGCAGCGATCATGCTGGCCGTCGCCCTTTTCGCCGGAGCTGCCGCCGCACGCGGTCCCGGCGGCCGCACCTTCCACGGCGCCGTTTTCTCCGCCGGCGTCTCCGGCGACTCGAAAGCCACTGCCGGTCCGGCGATCGCGTTCGCGCCGCCGTTCGACTCCCTCGTCCGCGTCTCGACGGATCAAGGCGTCACTGCTCCGCTGACCGCCGAGGAGCTGACGACGAGCGGAAGCGTGACGCTCGACTCGCAGGTCGAGCCGATGGTCTCCGTCAACCAGTCGAACCGGAGCAACGTCGTCGGCATGTGGCAGGAGGACCGCTGGACGACCGGCGGCTCCCGCAACCTGGTCCTCGGCGCGAGCTTCGACGGCGGACGCACCTGGACCAACAGCCCGGTCCAGGGCATCACGATCCTCGCCGGCGGCGAGTTCCAGCGGGCCACAGACCCATGGGTCGATTTCGGCCCGTCGAACCGCGTGTACGCCTTCAGCCTCGCCTTCGACGACACCGGCCCTGACAACGGCCTCTTCGTCAGCACGTCGACCGACGGCGGCCTGACGTGGGGAGCGCAGGTCCCGGTGATCATCGACCGGCAGTTCGAGTTCTTCAACGACAAGAACGCGTTGGCGGCAGACGACTGGGCCTCGAGCCCGAACCGCGGCAACGTCTATCTCGCCTGGGACAGGCTGATCGAGGATCCACTCGGACAGCCGTTCGTCGGTACGTACACCGGCCCGGCGATGTTCTCGCGTTCGACGAACGGCGGCGCGAGCTTCTCGACTCCGCAGGTCGTCTTCGCGACGGGCACGAACAAGCAGACGATCGGCAACGTGCCGGTCGCGTTCCCGAACGGTGACGTCGCCGTGCTCGGCACCTACTTCCAGAACGGCAGCCTCGGCAAGAACAGTCAGAAGCTGTGGGTGACGCGTTCGACGGATGGCGGCCGGACTTTCACTGCGCCTCAACTGGTGCTGGACATGCAGTCCCTGCCTGTCCCCGGTCTTCGGACAGGGGACACCGTTCCGTCGTTCGCGGTCGCGTCGGATGGGACGCTGTACGCGACGTGGCAGGACGTCCGCTTCTCGAACGGGAAGCGCACGGACGTGCTCGTCACGTCGTCGACCGACGAGGGACTCACGTGGTCGATGCCGGTGAAGGCAAACGACACGCCAGCCGGTGCGCAGGACGCGTTCACTCCCGCGGTCGCCGTCGATGCCCGCGGGCGCGTCGGCATCCTCTACTACGACCTCCGCGCCGATCCCTCGACCAAGGACGGCTCGTTCATGACCACCGAGTGGTTCACCACGTCAACTGACGGGGGCCACACGTGGTCGGCGAGCTCGCCGGTGACGCCGACGTTCGACCATGCCGCAGCGCCCCAGGCCGGCGGATACTTCCTGGGCGACTATCAGGCACTCGACACCGCCGGCACGTCGTTCCAGCCGTTCTTCGCTGCGAATCTGGCGCTCCAGGCGAACGGGGCACTCGGATCGGACGTGTTCTCCACGCGGATCAGGTAGCGCGGCAGCGAGGCGGGCGGCCGCGCAGGTCACCCGCCTCGCGTTTGACGCCCCGGCACCGCCGACCTACGATCGGTGCGGGTTGGTACGCCTCAGGGTCTGGGCCCTCGCCGCACTCCTTGTCGCCGCGCTCCTCGCGTTCGCCCCGCGGGGGCTCGCTGCGCCGGCTCCGCCTGCGCCGACTGCCGGCAAGACCGTCGTTGTGGCCCGAGTCAGCGGCGTCGTGAAAGTCCGTCTTCCCGGTGAGCCGGGCTTCAGCGCGCTCCACGGCGCCCGCGTCGTGCCGCTGCGGACGATTGTCGACGCGCTCCGCGGGGTCGTGCGCCTGACGAGCGCCGACGGCTCCGGGCTCTTCTACCAGGGCGTCTTCCAGGTGTTCGAGCCGAACGTCGCCCCCGCCGGCGCCGGGAAGGGACGGATCACCGATCTCCATCTCGTCGGCGGCGACTTCAGCGTCTGCGCGCGGAAGCTCGCCGGCCGCGGTGCGCCGGCCAAACCGATCCGCAGCCTCTGGGGCAACGCGAAGGGCCGCTTCCGGACGAAGGGCCGCTACGCCGCCGCGACAGTGCGCGGCACGGTCTGGCTGACCGCGGACTTCTGCACCGGGTCCGAAGTCACCGTCCGCACCGGTGTCGTCGGGGTGCGCGACCTCGTACGCAATCAGACCGTGATCGTTCCGGCCGGCAAGAAGTACGACGCGGAGGTCAACGCCGCGCCCGTCAACACGGCGCCGCCGGCGATCGCCGGCACGCCGAGCATCGGCCAGACACTGACTGCGACGGCCGGCACCTGGACGGGGACGCCCGCGCCGAGCTTCGCGTACCAGTGGCAGCGCTGCGATGCCGCCGGCTCGGGGTGTGTCGACATCGCCGGGGGCACCGGCACCACTTACGTGGTGCAGCCGGCCGACGCGGGTGCGACTCTGCGCGTGCGCGTGAGCGCGACCAACGTCGCGGGGACGGCCTCCGCGACCTCGCCGGCGACCGGCGTCGTCGCGACGGCGCCCGCGAACGTGACTCCGCCCTCGATCACCGGAACCGTGGCGGTCGGGTCGCCGTTGGCCGGATCGGTCGGCTCGTGGAGCGGGGTTCCGGTGCCGACGTTCGCGTTCCAGTGGCAGCGCTGCGACTTCCAGGGGAACGGCTGCACGGCGATCGCAGGCGCGACGACCACGGCGTACACGATCCAGTCAGCAGACGTTGGCTCGACGCTGCGTGTGCAGGTCGTCGCGACCAACGTCGCCGGGAAGGCGTCCGCGACCTCGGCGCAGAGCTCCATCGTCACGTCCGCCCCGGCGAACACCACGCCGCCCTCGATCAGCGGCGCGGTCGGGCCGGGCTCGACCGTGACCGCGTCGAGCGGCACGTGGAGCGGCGTCCCCGCTCCGACGTTCGCGTTCCAGTGGCAGCGCTGTGACTCCCAGGGGAACGGCTGCACGGCGATCGCAGGTGCGACGACAACCACGTACACGATCCAATCTGCGGACGGCGGGGCGACCCTGCGCGTGCAAGTCGTCGCGACCAACAGTGTTGGCTCGGGGAGCGCCGTCTCAGCGCCGGTCGGCCCGATCGTGCCGGAGATCTCGATCGGCGACGTCACGGCCTTTGAGGGCAACCCAGACGTTCAGGGTCTGCCCACCACCACGGATTTCGTCTTCACGGTCACGCTCTCCGCGGCGTTCCCGCAAGACGTCACCGTCGACTACGCGACCGCCGACGACACGGCCATGGTCAGCGACAACGACTATGCGGCGGTGCGGGGTACGCTGACCTTCAAGGCGGGCGAGACGAGCAAGACGATCACTGTGAGCGTCGTCGGCGACTTCTTCGCCGAGCCCGACGAGCAGTTCTTCGTCGACCTGAGGAACCCCGTCAACGGCGTTCTCGCCGACGCGCAGGGGGTCGGCACGATCCTCAACGACGACGTCATCGGCTAGTACCAGCGGCTCTTAACGAGCTCTCACGGCACGCACATCCGGTTCTTCATCTGCACCGGTCTACTGCCGGGCGTGCGAATCGTGACCGGCAAGAAGCGGCTCGTCGCGGCTCTCGCCGCCGCGGCCGCCCTGGCGCTTCCCGTGGCAGAGGCCCATGCGGCGACAACCGAGATCGTGCGCTCGACGAGCTCGAACTGGGCGGGCTACGCCGTGGCGTCGAGCGATCCCACGGCGCCGGTCACCTTCACGACCGTGTCGGGCAGCTGGGTGCAGCCCGCCGCGACCTGCACGGGTGGACAGCCGAGCTATTCCGCGTTCTGGGTAGGTCTGGGCGGCCTTGCCACGGGCTCGCAGGCGCTCGAGCAGATCGGAACCGAGTCGAACTGCACGGCCGGCGGCAGCGCGACCTACGCCGTCTGGTACGAGCTCGTGCCTGCGGCATCGGTCCCGGTGAAGCTGAAGCTCTTCCCCGGGAACCGCGTCTCTGCAAGCGTCACCGTCTCGGGACAGCTGGTCACCGTGCAGCTGAAGAACCTCACGCGCAAGACCTCGTTCACGAAGCGGCTGACGATGGCGGCGCCCGACGTCTCCTCTGCGGAGTGGATCGCCGAAGCGCCGTCGGCATGCTCGAACTCGGGGCAGTGCACGACCCTGCCGCTCGCAAACTTCGGGACGATCTCCTTCACCTCGGCGAAGGCGACCGTCGCCGGTTACGCGGGGACGATCAGCGACGCGGCCTGGAGCCCGACCGCGATCGACCTGCAGGGGTCGGTGGGCGGATTCTTCGGGCGCCGGTTCGGGGCGATGGCCACCGCCGCCGGGGCGACGCCGGGCGATCTCTCGAGCGACGGCTCGTCGTTCAGCGTCACGTGGGCGGAATCGGCCGCCGCCCCGGGCGGCCCGCCGGCTTCTTAGAAAGCTCACAGGCTGGTCTTAGGTTCGTGCACGATCGTGTTGCCCATGAGGTGCACGCAGCTCGCGCTCGTGCTCGTCGGCCTACTCGCACTCGTCGGCGGCGGCACTGCGCTCGCAGGCAAGGGCGGCGGCGACCGCCATACGGTCAAGTCCGCGCTCGACGGCCGCGGGGTGCACCGTCACAGCGACGATCTCGACGCAGCCGCGTCCTACCTGGGGTTAACGACTGCGAACCTTCTGACGGAGCTCCAGAGCGGCAAGACGCTCTCTCAGGTCGCCGACGCTACAAGCGGCAAGTCGACCGCCGGGCTCGTCGCCGCACTCGTCGCACACGAGAAGCAGGAGCTCGCCGATGCGGTGGCCGCGGGCAGGCTCACACAGGCGCAGGCCGATCAGCTCGGCTCGACGCTGACCCAGCGGTTCAACGACTTCGTGACCCATAGCGGCCGCGGCCCGTTCGGTGGCGGTCCGCGGCACTACGGCGGCGGTCTCGAAGCGGCGGCCGGCTATCTCGGAACGACTGAGTCGGCGCTCCTGACCCAGCTCCGGGCCGGCAAGACGCTCGCGCAGATCGCCAACGCGACGAGCGGGAAGTCCGCGTCGGGTCTGATCGATGCACTCGTCGCCGACGCGACGCAGCGGTTCGGGACGCACGTTCCCGCCGACCTGCGTTCGCGGATCACGGATCTGGTCAACGGGACGCTGCCGGCAATCGGCCCGTGCGGCAGGCACGACCACTGGCTGCCCGGCCGCCGGGCCTAGTAGGTATCGCTCGCCCAGGCGGCCAGCAGGCCGCGATAGTGCTCGACGAACCGCTCGTGCTCGTGCGACGGGAACGTCGAGCGGACCGTGTCGACGAGCACCTTGTCGAAGCCCTCGCTTCGAAACCAGTCGTGCGCCGCCTCGTCGAGGTGTGCGAGCGGGCCGGCGCAGAACTCGGCGTACGCGTCCGCCTGGAAGTAGTCGTCGGCCAGGGCGCGGTAATCGCGCAGCTTCTCCTCGTAGGAGCACTCCTCGCGGTCGGCGACCTCGAACCACGGCCGAGGGTCGATGTCGATCCGGATCCGCCGCTCTTCCGCGAGACAGAACGAGCACCACCGTACGAGCGCGGTGATCGCCCATGGGAAGTAGTAGTGCAGGCTCGTCAGCGCGACATCGGGAGAGGCGTTCGCGTAATCGATCGGGAAGACCTCGCCGCCGCGGACGATCGACTCGCACGAGTTGAACTCCCAGCGGAAAAATGCGTTCACAACCTTGGAGATCGTCTCGACCTCGGCGCCCTGCCCTGGCGAGAGGAAGTCGTGCCGCACCTGGTAACGGTCGTACATCGGCTTGTCGGGGTCGAACCACATCACCATCGTCTCTGCGCCGATCGACAGGCTCCGCGCGAACACCTCGAAGTCGTCAACCGCGCTCTGCACGTGCATCAGCTGCTCGCCCGATTCGTCGTACCGCCGTCGGAGCTCCTCGTGATTGCGCGCGCGCGTCACGCCCCGCCACTGCCCGCCGTCGAACGGCTTCAGGTACATCGGGTAGCCGACATGCTCGCCGATCGCGGTCAGGTCGAACGAGACGTTGTAGCGTGCGGCCGTCGCCGGGAAGCGCTCGTTGGACGGCGGCTGCTTGTGTGGGATCAGCCACGTGTCCGGCACCTTCAGCCCGAGGCGCATCATCGCGCAGTACGCGGAGTGCTTCTCCATCGACTGGAACGTGAACGGGTTGTTGAGGAGGTAGACGTCGTCCATCAGCGCGATCTTCTTCAGCCACTCGCGCGGCAGCGGGTACCACCAGCCGACGCGGTCGACGACGAGTGAGTAGCGGGGCTTGTAGCGGAGGTCGAACGGCTCGTTCAGCACGCGCTCGATCTCGAGTTCGTGCCTCGAGCCCCGCCACTCGAATGAGCCGAGACGGGCTGCGATGCTTTCGAACGCCGCCGGCCAGTCGTCCTCGGTGCCGAGGCTGAGCCCGATCAGGTGTTTCATCGCCAGACCCGCCTCAGCAGCGGTCCGAGGTGGGACTCGAGCCCGCGCCGCCACGTCGGCCAGTCGTGGCCGCCACGGGCCGCGTGGAAGTCGACGGGATAGCCCTGCGCGGCGAGCGCCTGCGCGAGTGCGGCGTTGTTCGCATAGTTCTCCTCGTCGAGACTGCACGTGATCGTCGTCGGCACCGGTCGACCCTTGTCGCGAGCGTTGAGCACCGTCCCTACGAACCGGTCGATCCGCGAGAAGCGGGGGAAGCCCGACTCCTGCCGGTCGGTGCGGCGCCGGACGTAGCTGCCCGACTGGAGGAGGAGCCCCGCGAATGCACGGGGCTCGAGTCGGTGTGCGTGCAGGAGCGCCAGGCCGCCGAGGCTCGCGCCGAGTCCGACGCGGCGGCTTCTCCCGAGGTGCTGGTCGAGCACGGCTGCGAGCTCACGGGCGAATGCCGCCGAGGCCGAGTACGTCTCCAGCCGGTCGTCCGGGACGACGAGGGCGAGGCGGTGCGGCGGCACGGCCCGCGTCTCGACGAGCCGGTTCACGATTCGAGTCAGCGACGCGCGCCGCACGTATTCGGGCCCGTCGAGGACGACGAGCACCGGCGAGCGTCCGCCGGCGCCGCCGATCGATCGCAGCCGGATCGAGACGTCCACCGCGGCATTCTTGCCCGCCTGCAAACGAGGCGTATCGTCTGGGGGTGGCGGCTACCGTCCCGACCGATCTCTTCACCGAGAACCGCCCGCTCGCGGAGGCGCTCGAGCGGGAGGGTGCGGGGTGGGCCGCGGAGCGCTGCGAGGCCTTCGCCTTGGCGCTCGGCGGCGAGCCGCTGGAGTGGGGCCGGCTCGCGAACGAGAATCCGCCGAAGCTTCGGCGCGACGAGGTCGTCGAGTTCCATCCCGCGTGGCATCAGCTGCTCGGGCTGTCGCTCGACCACGAGGTGCACTCGCTCTCGTGGACCGATCCGCGCGAGGGGTCGCATGTTGCGCGGGCGGCACTCTTCTATCTCGCGTCGCAGGTCGAGGCCGGCCACGGCTGCCCCATCTCGATGACGCACGCCGCCGTTCCCGCGCTGCGGGCGGCGGCTCCGCACCTCGCCGCCGAGTGGGAGCCGCGCCTGACTGCGCGGACGCTCTGCGGGATGGCGATGACCGAGCGCCAGGGAGGCTCCGACGCGCGCGCGAACACAACCGCGGCGCGTCCCATCGGCGGCGACGAGTACGTGCTCGACGGCGCGAAGTGGTTCTGCTCTGCGCCGATGTCCGAGGCGTTCCTCGTGCTCGCGCAGGCGCCCGGCGGCCTCTCGTGCTTTCTGATGCCGCGGGGAGACGGCTTCCACATCGAGCGGCTCAAGGACAAGCTCGGCGACCGCTCGAACGCGTCGGCGGAGATCGAGCTTCGCGGCGCGTGGGCGCGGCTCGTAGGTGAGGAGGGGCGCGGCGTCCGGACGATCGTCGAGATGGTCGTGCACACCAGGCTCGACTGCGTGCTCGGCACCGCCGCCGGCATGCGCCGCGCGGTCGAGCACGCGACGCAGCACGCGGCGGAGCGCTCCACGTTCGGGAAGCTGCTCGTCGAGCACCCGTTGATGCAGAACGTCCTCGCCGACCTCTGCGTCGAGTCCGAGGCCGCCACCGTGACTGCGCTGCGGCTCGCGCACGCGTATGACCGGCGCGCCACTGACGAGCGTGAGGCGGCGTTCGCACGCATCGCGACCGCTGTCGCGAAGTACTGGATCTGCAAGCGCGGGCCGGCGCACGCGGCCGAGGCCCTCGAGTGCCTGGGCGGCAACGGGTTCGTCGAGGAGTCGGGCCTGCCGCGCGTGTACCGTCAACAGCCGCTGCTGTCGATCTGGGAAGGCTCGGGCAACGTCGTCTGCCTGGACGTCCTGCGTGCGCTCCAGCGGGAGCCGCAGGCCGCGGAGGTGCTCCTCGAGGAGATCGGCCTCGCGGACGAGCCGCGGCTGACCGGGCTCGCCGAGCGGGCGCTCGCCGAAGTGGAAGAAGGCGAGGCGCGCCGCCTCGTCGAGCGGCTCGCACTTGCCCTTCAGGCCTCGCTCCTGCTCCGGTACGCCCCCGAGCCGGTCGCCGGCGCCTATCTCGCGTCGAGGCTGGGGGAGGGTGGACTGGCGTACGGGACCCTCCCGAAGGGGTCGGATTGGGCCTCCATCATCGATCGTCATAAGCCGATACTTCGAATCGGCGGCTAACCGAAGCGGCCACCGGACGTCTGAGCAGCTAGAAAGAGGAACCGCAATGCTGACTCCTGTCCCACCGAGCGACTGCACCGGCGCCCGCGAGGCTGCCTCCGCCCGCCTGGACGGCGAGCTGTCCGAGCTCGAGGCGGCGCGCCTCGACGCGCACCTCGCCGACTGCGCCGCGTGCCGCACATACGCCGCGGAGATCGCCGAGCTCGCCGGAATCCTGCGTTTTGCCTCGCTCGAGCCGGTGACGGTGCCGCTCTTCGTCCCTCGCCGGCGCCGCCCGTATGTCCGGCTCCAGGTGGCCGCGGCGGCGGTCTTCCTTGCCGCTGCGACCGGCGGCTCGTTCGCGATCGGCCAGATGCTCGGCTCTGAGGGCTCGCCTCCGTCGGCCACCGTCGGCACGACCCTGACCCTCGCGAGCGTCGCTACGCCGGACGTCCTCGGGGCCCCTCTGCGGCTCCG
>WNFV01001946.1_pt1 | contig 90844 bp, 94 predicted proteins | sample 5400101 | NCBI WGS metagenome assembly WNFV01 (sample SAMN13153361, study PRJNA577476) | soil metagenome | isolation source: 115 cm soil or saprolite under grassland replicate 1 | place: USA:California | collected 2016-06-15
CCGTCGCCGACCTCCGGACCGCCACCGCCCACCTGACCGCCGCCAGCACCACCGACGCCCTCGCCGGCGCGACGCCCTTCCTCCGGATGGCCGGCCTGGTCGCCGGCGGCTGGATGATGGCCCGCCAGGCGGTCGCCGCCCACCGCCGGCTCGACGCCGGCGACGGCGATCCCGCCTTCCTCGCCGCCAAGGTCGTCACCGCCCGCTTCTTCTGTGAGCAGATGCTGCCGGCGGCCCGCGGTCACTTGGCCGCGGTGCTCGCCCCGGCCGACGACCTGCTGGCCGTCGCCGCCGACGTGCTCTGAACGGCGTCCGGCGTCCGGGCCGATCCACGAGGCCAAGCCAGGAGCTGGCTTGCGTTGCGCAGCCGGGTCGCATGACCCCGGCAGAAATGGGGTTCTCCGGATGTCGATCGGGTCGACTGACCGCGGACGGCTTGCTCGGTCGGGACGATGAGGTACGACTTCTGACTTCGCTCCTCGGCGAAGTCGAAGGCGCGGGCGGCGCGCTTGTCATCCGGGGCGAGCCAGGGGGTGGGGAAGACGAGGCTGCTGGCCGAGGCAGCAGCGCTTGCCCGCGAACGCGGTTTCATGGTTCTGAGCACTGAGGGTGTCCAGTCCGAGGCTCAGTTGGCGTTCGCTGGGCCGCACCAGCTGCTTCGTCCTGTGCGGTCGAGTATGGAGCGATTACCTGAGACGCAGCGGGCTTCCCTCGATGCGGCATTCGGACGCTGACCTGGTCTTTTGACGTCGAGTTCGTGTCGGAGGGGGACACGCGCATGAGGTCCACGCATGGACAGCGCCCAGGCCCACTCTCGAATCGTTCGCGCCGAGGAATTTGTGCTCGCGTCGTCCTGAGGTGTCACGGCCGGACCCTTAGTCGCTCCAAACGCGCGCATCGACGTACCGCTCGAGGTGGTGGGGGTTGGTCCTTCGAGATCCAGCGACGTGAGCGGCTGAAGCTAGAGCCAATGGGTCAGGCGGTCCTTCCAGCGGGCGACGATCGGGTCTGGCGTAGGCTCATCGGAGCGAACTGTGAGCACCACCCTCGCCCTGCCGCTCACCAAGAACTGGTGGACGATCGCGGCTGCGCCGGGGTCTAGCCGGTGAGCGTCGTCGACCGCGACGACGGGGCGGACGGCCGCCGGCCGGTCGCCGACGACCCGACACGCAACGAGGGATCTGGTCGGGCACCAGCAGCCCTCACCGGCGCCGACCCCTCGCCAACGAAGGAGATACCGACATGAAGAGGATCGACATCACCCTCTCGTTGCTGGCGTGCGCGCTCGTCGCCGCACTCGTCGTCGCCGTCGTACCAGCGCAGGCCGACGAACTGCGCCTGGTGAAGATCCGCTCGGGGGACGTCGCGGGCCTGGCCGCGGCGGTGGCGGACCCGGCGAACGCCAACACGTTGATCGACCTCGAGCCCGGGGTCTATCCGCTCGCCGCACCGCTGCGCCTGCAGCCCAACCAGTTTCTCCGCGGCGCGAACCGTTATCAGTACTCGGGCGGTACACCTGCGCCACGGCCGGGCGGCGGCTACGCCGATCCCGCGAGCGAGACGGTCCTCGATTGCACGCTGATAACCGGACCCGGCTGTGTGTTCATTGCCGAGGGCGGCCTGATCGGCTTGAGCGTCTCGGGCGGGACGCCCGGCGCGCTGGTCCAGGTCGGCGGCGCGGGCTCGGTGTCGCCGTTCGACGTCGACCTCCGTCGGGTCGACCTGCGCGGCGGTCAGCGCGCGTTCCGCATGCAGGTCACCGAGGGGCACGGCTCGGCGACCATCGAACAGAGCGTCTTGCGCGACACGAGCGGCTTCTTCGGCTTCGGTTGGCAGCTGCAGATCCCGAGTGTGGCGGCGAGCGGCGCCTCGATCGACGCCACGATCACGAACAGCATGATCACGGGAAACAAGTTCGGCGGGTTCGTGGCCGGGCTGGGCAGCGACGCCTCGTTCACCGTGACCTCGCACGCGAACTCCTACGTCGGCAACGGGGCCGCGCTCGTCCTCCACCCTGCCCGTGACGCCACCGCCGCGTTGGGCGGAACGGCGCCCGGGGTGCACGGCAATCGGCTCACCTTCCACACCGAGTCCGATGCGTTCGTGCGCAACGGGACCTCCAGCGACTCCTACTGGCCCCAGCTGGGCGGCATCGTCGCGACGACCGCACTGCGCACCGGTCCCAACTCCGGCCCGCACTCGAACAACGCGATGCAGCTGACCGTCAAGGACCCCTCGTTCACCGACAACGCCGTCGCCGACCTGCTCGTCTACGCCGCGGTCAGCCTCGACGGCAACTTCCCGCAAGGACTCCCGTCGACCGAGCCCGCCGGGGAGAACAACCTCCTGGACCTCACGCTCGACGTCAGCGCGCACACCGGAACGTTCATCGGCTGCGCCAGCATCCCTACCGATCCGACCGGAACAAACCAGCTCCTCGTCGAGGGCGGCACCGTCATCGAGAACTGCGGCGTCATCGCGTAGGCACCAGTCGCCCCAGGCTCGCCGGCAAGGCTCCGCCGCGGCGTCGCGGACGATCGCCATCTGTGCGGTGTCGGAGGGGGGACTTGAACCCCCACGTCCTTGCGGACACCAGGCCCTCAACCTGGCGCGTCTGCCTATTCCGCCACTCCGACGTGGGCACCGGCGGCGGCCGATGCGGAGAGTGACTCTACCGCAGCCCAACGCGACCGACCCCGACCACCAAGTCTTGGACGCGGTCGGCGACAACCGAGTGCGTCTCGAACTGGATCAGGGGCACGAGGGGGGCGAACCCGAGGATCGCTCGCTCGGCCTGCTCGTACGCCCTCTGCCGCGCGGCCGGGTCGGTGGAGGCGCGAGCGGAGGCGAGGAGTTGGTCGACGCCCGCGTCGGCGAACCCGGTGACATTGTCACGGGAGCCGGTCGTAAACAGCGGCCCGAGGTAGGCATCCGGGAGCTGGTACACGCCGACCCAGCCGAGGAGGAACAGCTCCTCCTGGCCGCTGGTGACGAACGTCTGGTACTCGTCGAAGGTGTGCACCCGCTTGGCCGCGGGGATACCGACGGCTTCGAGGTCGGCTTCGATGATGCCGGCGACCGCATCCTCGGTGGTGCCTTCGTAGTAGTCGAGCTGTACCTCGGGCACGCCGCCTCCGGGGAACACGGCCACCACGAGCGCCTTGGCCGCGTCGACGTTGAACGCGCACGGGTCGCCACAGGCGTCGGCAACGTGGCCCGGCACACCGTCGGGTACGACGCCCGAAAGGACCGTCCCGCGCCCCAGGTACACGGCATTGGCGAGCGCTTGCCGGTCGACCGCCTTGACGATCGCCTGGCGGAAGCGCACGTCGGCGAACTTCGGGTTGACGAGGTTGAACGCGAAATACAGGTCCGCGGCGAACGGCACGAAGCCGTCCACGCCGTACGCGTCGGCGGCCTCTGCAGCGCGGGCCGTCGGGACCGGGGACCAGTCGAGCTTGCCGGCCGTGAACGTGTCATACGCCGAGTCGAGCGAGTCGTACACATGGAGGTCGATGCCGTCGAGCAATGCCCGCCCCGGCGATGCGCGGACCATGTGGATCACGTCACCGTCGCGCCCGGTGATGCGGAACGGTCCGCTGCCGATGGGGGACGCGCCGAACGCGGGCGCCGCCGCCTCGACCGCCTCGCGGGGTACGACCCCGAACAGCGGGTTGGACAGGAGCTCGGGCAGCACCGACAGTGCGGTGTCGAGATCGATCTCAACGGTGCGGTCGTTGACGACCCGGACACCCGCGAGCTCAGCGGCGGTCCCGTCGACGAACGCCTGCCATCCCGTCACCAGGTCGAGGCGGGTGGCGGTGAGCGAAGCGGCCCCGTGCTTGGCCACCCGCTCGAGTGAGTACTTGACGTCTGTGGCAGTTACGGCGCGGCCGTTGCCGAACCGCGAGCCGGTGCGGAGCGTGAACGTCCACACCTTGAGGTCGGCCGATGGCGTCCAGCGCTCGGCCAGGGACGGGGTCGCGCTCACGGCGTCGGGCGCCATCGTCGTGAGCGAGTCGAACAACAGGTCGACGGCGACCAATTCGCTCTGATCCGACGCGCTGGCTTCGGCGGGGTCGAGCGTGGCCGGCCGTCCGACGCCGACCCGCAAGACGCCACCCTGGCGGGGCTTCGGGGCGGTGCTGGTCGTGGCGCCCGTGCCGTCGGGCGCGGTGCCGTCGCCCTCCGCAGACCCCCCGTCGTTGCCGCCGGCGCAGGCGCCGATGATGGCGACGCCGAGCACCAGCCCGACCCAGCGGCGCACGCGTCAAGACCTCAGGACGTCAGCAGGAGCGCGAACCCGATGGTGGTGAAGACGAACAGGAGGGCGGCGATCACGGTGATGCGGTCGAGGTTGCGCTCCGCAACCGTCGAGCCCGCGGCGGCCGAACCGCCACCGAACAGGTCGGACAAGCCGCCGCCCTTCCCGCTGTGCAGCAACACCAGGAAGATCAAGGTGAGGCTGTCGAGCACGTGGATCGTGCCGACGAGGAACTTGAGGTTCGTGAAGAACAGGGCGAGGACGGCCGCAAACATGGAAAGAACAGGCTAGCGGCTCAGACGACCTGCAACGGCTCGGCGAAGTGGCAGGCGACGGGATGGCCGTCGCCCCGATCGACGAGGGCGGGCTCCTCCTCGGCGCAGATGTCCTGCGCCTTCCAGCACCGCGTGCGGAACCGGCAACCGGAGGGCGGGTTGAGCGGGCTCGGCACATCGCCGGTGAGCACGAGCCGCTTGCGCTGGCGCTCCTTCTTGGGGTCGGGCACCGGCACGGCCGAGAGCAACGCCTGCGTGTACGGGTGGCATGGCTTCTCGTAGATCTCGAGCCGCTTGCCGATCTCGACGATCTTGCCGAGGTACATGACCGCCACCCGGTCGGAGATGTGGCGCACCACCGAGAGATCGTGGGCGATGAACATGTACGAGAGCTGCAGGCGGTCCTGCAGATCCTCGAGCAGGTTGACGACACCCGCCTGGATGGACACGTCAAGGGCCGACACTGGCTCGTCGAGCACGACCATCTTCGGCTCGAGCGCGAGCGCTCGGGAAATCCCGATGCGCTGCCGCTGGCCCCCCGAGAACTCGTGCGGATAGCGGTTGGCGTGCTCGGGGTTGAGGCCGACGACCCGCATCAGCTCCTGCACCTGAGCCATGCCGTCCTTGCGGCTCGCCCACAAACCGTGGATCTTCAACGGCTCGGCGATGATCTCCGACACGGGCAGCCGGGGGTTGAGCGACGCGTACGGATCCTGGAACACGATCTGCAGCTGCCGGCGTATCCCGCGAAGCTCGTTGCGCTTCAGAGTCGTGAGCTCGCGACCCTGGTACATGATCGATCCCGCGGTGGCGGGTATGAGCCGCACGATGGTGCGACCGAGCGTCGACTTGCCGCAACCGGACTCGCCGACGACACCGAGCGTCTCACCTTCGAACACGTCCAGGGACACGTTGCTGACCGCTTGGACCTGCGCCACGGTGCGACTGATGAACCGGCCGCCGCGGACCGGGAAGTGCTTGACCAGGTCGCGCACCTCGAGCAGGGCGGCACTGCCGTTGCCGGACGCCGACGCCGCGGCCGGAGCCTCCGTCTGTTCCGGCGAGGCACTCACAAGTCGTCCGCCAGTTCGGGTATGAGCTCGCTGTCGTCCGTCGTCACCTCGAAGATCTCCACGGCCTCGACGTCGCCTTCGAGCTCGCTCGAGTAGTGGCACGCTGCGGTGTGGTTGCTGTCATCGGTGGCCATGAGCTCGGGCTCCACGTCGTTGCACAGCGGTTGGGCCAGCGGGCACCGGGGCTGGAACGGGCACCCGGGCGGTAGCGCGATGAGCGACGGCGGCGCCCCTCGGATCGGTGTCAGCCGCTCGGTCCCGTCGGAGTCGAGGCGGGGCAGCGATCCGAGCAATCCCAACGTGTACGGCATCCGCGGGTTCTCGTAGATCTGGTCCACCGTGCCGAACTCAACGGGCTTACCGGCGTACATGACCATCACGCGGTCGGCCATACCGGCGACGACACCGAGGTCGTGAGTAATGAGGATCACGGAGGAGTTGAACTCCTCCTTGACCCGCTGGAGGATCTCGAGGATCTGCGCCTGGACCGTGACGTCGAGGGCGGTCGTGGGCTCGTCGGCGATCACGATGTCGGGGTCGTTGACCATCGTCATCGCGATCATCGCCCGTTGCCGCATACCGCCCGAGAACTCGTGGGGATAGCTGCGAGCTCGTTCCGCGGCGTTCGGGATGCCGACGAGTTGGAGCATCTCGATGGCCCGATCGCGGGCGGCCTGCCTGCTCATGTCGTCGTGATGGATGCGCAGCGCCTCGGCGATCTGGTTGCCGATGCGGTGGACGGGGTTCAGCGACGTCATCGGGTCCTGGAAGATCATGGCGATCTTCGTGCCGCGCATCGCTTCGAGGTCGCGGCGGTGGATCCCGATCAGCTCCGACCCCCGGTACCGGATGGACCCTCTCACTCTCGCGGACCGGGGTAGCAGGCCCATGAGGGCCATCGACGACACCGACTTGCCCGAACCCGACTCCCCCACGATCCCGAGAACCTCGCCGGGCATCAGGGAGTAGGTGACGCCCCGGACGGCATGGACCACTCCGTCCTCGGTATCGAAATCGACGGTGAGGTTCTCGACTTCGAGGATGGCTTCGGCGTTGGCCGACGCGGCCCGCCAGTTACTCACGCGCGCACCCGGGTCTGCTTGGGGTCGAAAGCGTCACGGAGACCGTCGCCGATGAAGTTCACGCACAACACGATGACGATGATGAAGAACCCGGGCCCGTAGAACAGCCACGGCCGGGTCTGCGCCGCGGTGGCCCCGTCGGACACCAGCTTGCCCAGGGACGTCTCCGGCGACTTGATGCCGAGGCCGAGGAAGGAGAGTGCCGTTTCGAGCAGGATGGCGGTAGCCATCGTCAGCGTCGAGCTGACGATGATCGAGCCGGTGACGTTCGGCAACAGGTGCTTGAAGATGATCCGCCGGTCGCTGGCCCCGAGAGCCCGGGCCGCCTCGACGAACTCCTTCTCGCGCAGCGACAGCACCTCGGCCCGCACGATCCGCGCCAGGGTCGTCCACACCAGCGCGCCGAGTACCAGCGCCAAAGCGAAGGACCCGCTCTTGCTGGCCCGCACCGACAGCACCGCGGCGATCACGAGCAAGGGAATCGTGAGGATGAGGTCGATGAGCCGCATCAGGATGGCGTCGATGAAGCCCCGGTAGTACCCGGCAACGGCGCCGATGACGATGCCGATCGTGGTCGAGACGATGGCGACGAGGAGCATGATCTGCACCGACTTCTGGGCCCCCCGCAACACCTGCGCGAACAGGTCGTGGCCGACGGAGTCGGTACCGAGCGGATGGTCCAGGGACGGACCACCATTGATCGGAAAGTCGCTGTAGGTCCGCGAGTAGTCGTACTTCCACAGCCGCCCGCCGACCAGGGACAGCAGGATCACGAAGACGAGCACGACAAGGCTGGCGGCGGCGAGGCGATGGCGGATGAATCGCCTCGCGACCATCGATCGCTGGCTGCGGGCGGCAACCGTGAACTCGCGCTCGGGGCCTGGCCCGGTCGGACCCCTGACCGCCTCGGCGTCCTCCGGGGTCGTGACGGAGGTGCTCGACTGGCTCACAGGCGGATCCGCGGATCGAGCCACGCGTACGTGATGTCAGCCAAGAGGTTGAAGACCACGACGGTGACCGCTGTGACCATGAGCCACCCCTGCACGAGGTTCGGATCGTACTGCGTCACGCCCCTGATGAGCAGCGTGCCCATCCCCCGCCATTGGAACACCCGCTCGGTGATGATCGCCCCACCGAGGACGGCTCCGAAATCGAGGGCGACGACCGTCGTGACCGGGATGAGCGCGTTGCGCAAGGCGTGGCGGGTGACGACGCGCTTCCGCGTCGCGCCCTTGGCGGTGGCCGTGCGCACGTAGTCGGCGTTCATCGTCTCGAGCATCGAGGCCCGGGTGAACCGGCTGTACTGGGCGAAGCTGATGAGAACGAGCGTCAGGCAGGGAAGGACCATGTGCCCGGCGTAGTCGCCCATTCGGGCCCAGAAGCTGTGCGGCAACCGGACCGATTGCTCGCCGACCGTGTACACCCACGTGTGGCCGATGAGGTTGTTGAACCGGATGGCGCCGAACTCTTTCAAGAGGACGGCGAGCCAGAACACCGGTAAGGAGAAGAAGAGGAACGACGCGAACGTCGACGAGTAGTCAAACACCGAGTACTGCCGTAAGGCACTCACCACCCCCACCACCAGCGCGATGAGAATCGCGATCACCAGGGCCACCACGACGAGGCGCAGGGTGACCAGCATTCCCTGCTTCAGCTGCCCGCCGACGGGGCGGGAGTTGTTGTCGACGCCGAGGTCGCCGTGGGCGGCGTCCTTGAGCCACAGCCAGTAGCGCGTCACGAGCGGCTTGTCGAGGTGGTAGCGCAGCTCGAGCACCCGGATCTGCGCCGGGTTCGGGTTCGGGCGCAGCCGCGCGTTCTCGAGCGGCTGGGGCGTGCCCGACGACGCCACCATGATGAACACGAGGAACGACGACACGATCACGAGCGGTATCGCGATCAAGAACCGTCGGATGATGAAAGCCAGCACCAGTTCCCCTCCGATCGTGCGTGGTGGGCGGCTCCCTTGCGAGAGCCGCCCACCGGGTTCAATCGATTGGAGTCGCTAGGCGACTGGCGTCGCTACGCGACCGACCACTTCTCGGCGTTCCAAGTGAAGCCCTGATACCCGTTGTACGAGACGTTCGACACAGTGTCGCGCCACGCAAGGAACTCTGGGACCTGGAACATCGGAATCGTCGGCATGTCCTTCCAGAGGATCGTGTCCACCTGGTTGAGCAAGTCGGTCCGCGTGTCCTCGTCAAGCTCCTCGTCCGACTGGTCGAGCAACTGGTCGACCTCGGAGTTGGAGTACTTGCCGTTGTTGTTGCCGCCATCAGTGCTGTAGATGGCGACCTGACCGGCGAGCGTGGTGCCACCGGTCCAACCGAACAGAGCGATGTCGAAGTCGCCGGTGTCGAGGAAGGTGAAGTCGGGGGCCCGAGCGTCGTTGACCTCGATGCCAGCTTCCTTGAGCTGCGACTGCACGAGCTGGAACGTCTGCTCACGGCGGGGGTTGGGGTCACGCCACGTGAACCGAAGGGACAGCTTGCCGTCGGTGGGATGGGCGTAGATGCCGTCGGCCCCGAGCGTGTAGCCAGCGCTCTCGAGCAAAGCCTTCGCCCCGTCGATGTCCTGCGCGCCGTATTCGTCCTCACCGTGCGGCTCGTAGGCCGAGCTCGCCGGGAAGAACATCCGGTTGTTCAGGACCTCAGCCGACGGATCGAACTGCGCCGGCAGCCGCTCCACGACCTCGGAGCGATCGATCGCGTGAGCGATCGCCGTCCGGACCTCGACCTTGGCCAGATGGGGATTGGCGAAGTTGAAGTCAATGTGCTCCCAGAAGGTGCCGAACCCGACGAACGTCTCGATGCCGGGGATGCCCTCGGTCTGCTGGACGAGGTCGATCTGCGCCTGCGGGAACGCGACGTCGGCCTCGTTGTTGGCGAGGGCGGCCGGCTCCTGGGTGGCGTCGGTGATCCAGCGGATCACGATCTCGTCGAGGTTTCCGGGCTTGCCCCAGTACGAGTCGTTGCGGTCGAGCGTGAGGCTGGTGCCGATCTGCTGATCGGTGACCGAGTACCACGCACCCGAAACGACGTTGGCAAGGTCGACGGTGTCGATGTTGAAGCCGGTGGCGAAGCCCACGACCTCGTCACCCCCACCTGCGGCCTTGAACGCGTGCAGGGGGAGGATCGGCGAGAAGAGGGCCTTCCAGTCGGCGAACTTGTTCTCGTAGGTGACGACGATCGTGTTGTCGTCGTCGCCGGCCTCCACGGACGTGATGTCCTGGTAGCCGGTGGTGTCGGCCGCGTTGAACAGCGGGAGCGGTTCGCCGGTGTCGGGATCGACCTCGGTGGACTTCTCCTTGCCGTTCTGCGCTCGCCACGTGAACTGGAAGTCCTCGAGGCTGATCGGCTCACCGTCGCTCCACACCGCGTCTTCGTTGAGTGTGTAGGTGACGACCTGCGGATCCTCACTCGTCAGTTCGTAGGACACGAACTCGGAGTTCTCGACGGGCTCCCCTTCGGGGCTGAAGATCGTGGCCGACGGCCAGACCAGCTGCATGAAGTAGGACGTCCATGCCGCGTTGTGCTCGCTGTTGACCCAGTTGAAGGAGGTGTGCTCCTGCTCACCGGCGACCGTGAGCGTGCCACCCGGAGCGCCTTCCACGGTGGTTTCCGTGGCCCCTCCGGTTGTGGTAGTTCCTCCTCCAGAATCATCGTCGTTGCCGCATGCGGCCCCGAATAGAACGAGACCTAGCGTTAGGGCGAGGAGCTTGGTGCTCCTCCGCTGACGTCTCACGAAGCGGACCTCCTCGTTGAGCGTGTAGCACTCAAGTTGTGAATGTGTCATGAGGCGGAGTCGCACACTTCCCCCGACCCGCGCTTGGCGTCGCACGCGCTGGAAACGACCTATCGACTGTGATTGTCGGTTGGCTCACGGTCGTGTGGTCCTTCTGCCGACGCTGTGCAGCCGCCGGTGGGACAACCTAGTGGAAGTCCCTTCAGCGGTGAACGGGCGGTGAACTTGGAAGAACCGCCCGGGCACGACGGCGAACCCTAGCCACATCGCGGGTGCGATGCCAAGGCCTGAGATCATTACGTCTAGGTTTCGATCTGGCGATCTGCATTGTGACCAGCGGTGAAAACTGCCGAGGGTCACCGCTCTGGAACGGCGTCGTCATCAGAACGACACAGGGCCAATGGGTGTCTCGTGGCTATGACGCGCGAACCCGCACGATCTGGCCGAACGTGTCGGGGTCGAGGCTCGCGCCGCCGACGAGGGCGCCGTCGATGTCAGGTGCCGTCATGAGCTCGGCGATGTTGTCCGGCTTGACGGACCCGCCGTACTGGACGCGCACGGTCGCCGCCGCGTCGGCGCCGGCGACGTCAGCGACGACCTGCCGGACCAGCGCGCACACTGCCTGGGCGTCGGCCGCCGTGGCGGTCCGGCCCGTGCCGATGGCCCAGATGGGCTCGTACGCGATGACCATCGTGCCGATGCGTTCCGCGGCGACGCCGGCGAGCCCGGCCCGGACCTGGCCGTCCACCTTGGCCTCCGTGGCGCCGGCCTCGCGCTCGTCGAGCGTCTCGCCGACGCAGAGGATCGGCGTCATGGCGTTGGCCAGGATCGCTCGGACCTTCTTGTTGACCATCTCGTCGGTCTCGCCGAACAGCTCGCGGCGCTCCGAATGACCAGCGATGACGTACTGCACGTTGAGCTTGGCCAGGAACACCGGGCTGACCTCGCCGGTGAACGCGCCCTTGTCCTCCCAGTGGCAGTGCTGGGCGCCGAGGGCGATGGGGATGCGATCGCTCTCGAGGGTGATCTGCACCGGGCGGATGTCGGTGAACGGTGGGTGCACCGACACGTCGGTCGCGTCGTAGTCCTCCTTGTGCAGCAGGTACGAGAGCTTCTGCACGCACTGGATGGCTTCGAAGTGGTTGTGGTGCATCTTCCAGTTGCCGCTGATCAGCGGCTTGCGCCCAACCGTCATGAGACTCTCCAGGGAAGCGCGGGAGTGTGGGGGGTGCACGAGGGGGGCGGCTCTGGCCGGCCTCCTTCGTTCGCCGGTCGAGCCGGCTCCGCCTGTCGACCGGCGAAATGCCGTTCAGTGCCCCCCGGAGGGGGGCTCGTCATGAGCTCGTCGTGGAAGCTCCGCTTCCACGACGAAGGGCCTCAAGGCCTGGGAGGTCCCCGTGTTCGAGCAGTTCCAAGGATGCCCCTCCCCCGGTCGACACCCAGCCGACCTCGTTGTCGAGCCCCATCTGGGCCAGGGCCGCCGCGCTGTCACCGCCACCGACGACGGTGAAGCCGCGGCAGGCCGCGATCGCTTCGGCCACCGTGCGCGTGCCGGCGGCGAATCGAGCGTCCTCGAAGACGCCCATCGGCCCGTTCCAGAACACAGTGCGAGCGTCGGCGATCACGTCGCTGAACGCCGCGGCGGTCCCCGGTCCGACGTCCATTCCCTTCCACCCTTCGGGGAGATCGGTTCCGGCTTGGCGCACCTCGTCGCCGGGTCCCAAGGCGGTGATGTCGCTCGGCAAGTGGATCGGCTTCTCGCCACCGAGCAAGCGGCGGCAGTGCTCGATCTGGTCGGGTTCGAGAATCGAGTCGCCGACCTGGTGGCCAAGCGCGGCAAGGAACGTGAAGCACATCCCGCCGCCGACCACGAGCGCGTCGACCGTCTGCAACAGCGCATCGATGACGCCGAGCTTGTCGCTCACCTTTGCCCCGCCGAGCACCGCCACAAAGGGGCGGCGGGGGTTGTCGCGGAGACCGAGAAGAACCTCGACTTCCTTCGCCAGTCGGCGGCCGGCGGCGCTCGGGAGCCACCGGGGCGGCCCCACGACCGAGGCGTGGGCGCGGTGCGACGAGCCGAACGCGTCGTTCACGTACGCGTCGTGACCGGCGACGAGACGCTCGACGAACTCCGCGGCGTTCGCCGTTTCGCCCGGGTCGAAACGAAGGTTCTCGAGCAGCTCGACGTTGGGAGCGAGCTCGCGGAGACGGGCGCGCACCGGGTCCATCGAATACCGGGGGTCGGGAGCACCCTTCGGCCGGCCGAGGTGGCTGCACGCCGTGACCGTCGCGCCGTGGGCCTGGAGCCACTCGATGGTCGGCAGCGCGGTTCGGATGCGGAGATCGTCGGTGACCTCGCCGTCCTTGACGGGCACGTTGAAGTCGGCCCGGAGCAGGACCCGCTTCCCGCCGACCGACGGCAGGTCCTCGAGTTGGGGGAGCTTCACGCCTTAGGAGCCGGGCCGGCGACGATCTCCACGAGGTCGACCAACCGGTTCGAGTAACCCCACTCGTTGTCGTACCAGCCCATCACCTTGACGAGGTTGCCCATCGCCATCGTGAGCGGGGCGTCGAAGACGCACGAGGCCGGCCGGCCGACGATGTCGCTGGAGACGATGGGCGTCTCCGAGTACTCGACGATGCCGTGCAGGCGGCCAGACTCCGAGGCCGCTCGGAAGGCGTCGTTGACGTCGGCGACGGTGACCTCGCGACCGAGGATGGCGGTGAAGTCGGTGATCGACCCGTCGGGTACGGGTACCCGCAACGACTGCCCGTCGAGACGACCCTGCATCGATTGGAGCACGAGTCCCGTAGCCCGGGCGGCACCCGTGGAGCTCGGGATGATGTTGAGCGCGGCGGCGCGAGCCTCGCGGAGGTCCTTGCTGGCGGGCCCGTCGACCAAAGCCTGCGTGCCGGTGTAGGCGTGGACCGTGGTCATCAAGCCCTTCTCGACGCCGAACGCGTCGTCGAGCACCTTCACCATCGGCACGAAACAGTTTGTGGTGCATGACGCGTTCGACACGACCTTGTGGCTCGCGGCGTCGAAGGTGTCGTCGTTCACTCCGACGACGAACGTGGCGTCGGCGTCCTTGCCCGGGGCCGAGATCACGACGATCGGCGCGCCGCCGTCGAGGTGGGCCGCGGCCTTGGCCCGCTCGGTGAACAGGCCGGTGGACTCGACGACGGCGTCGACGCCGAGGTCGCCCCACGGCAGCGCGGCCGGCTCGCGCTCGGCGAGGATCTTCAACGTGTCGCCGTCGACCTTGATGCCGTCGCCCACGACCTCGACGTCGGCGTGGTAGGTGCCGAGGATCGAGTCGTACTTGAGGAGGTGAGCCATCAGCTCGACCGAGCCGAGGTCGTTGGCCGCCACGAAGTCGATGTCCGCGCCGCGCTCCTTGGCCGCCCGGAAGAAGTTGCGGCCGATGCGTCCGAAACCATTGATCCCGACGCGAATCGTCATGCGTGGCGCCTCCTTGGGGTGAGCCGGTGGCTCGACCCTACCCCGCGATGACGAGACTCCAGCCGCCGCCGACCCGGACGAACTGGCCGTCGTCGGAGCGTCAACGATCGACGTCGCGGAGGGTGACGGTGGGGTCGAACCCATGGCCCCGGAGGAGGTCTGCGATCTCGTAGGCGAGGACCACCGAGCGGTGCCGGCCGCCCGTGCACCCGACCGCGATCGACAGGTAGCTCTTGCCCTCCTTGACGTAGCCGGGGAGGGCGACGGCGAGCAAGGCGTCGAGACGCTCGAGGAACAGCTTCGTGTCGGGCTGGGCCATCACGTAGCGGCGGACCGCCTCGTCGGTGCCGGCCAACGGGCGCAGCTCGTCGACCCAGTGCGGGTTCGGTAGGAAGCGGCAATCGAGCACCACGTCGACGTCGAGCGGCAACCCGTGCTTGTAGCCGAACGAGACGACGCTCGTCTTGAGACCGGCCGGCCCCGACTCCGCACCGAACAACTCCAGCACGCGCTCGCGCAGTTGGTGGACGTTGAGGTCGCTGGTGTCGACGACGACGTCGGCCAGCGCCTTCACCGGCTCGAGGATCTCCCGCTCCTGCTGGATCGACTCGATGACGCTCTCGCCGCTGCCCATGGGGTGCGGTCGGCGGCTGCTCTCGTAGCGGCGGACGAGGACATCGGTGGCCGCGTCGAGGAAGAGGATGCGCACACGGTCGCCGGTCGACCGGAGCGCCTCGAGCGCGGGCTCGACCTCCTCGTGGTACGGGCTGGTGCCGACCACGAGCACGACTCGCTCGATGGTGGTGCCGGGAGCGCTCGCGAGCTCCGCGACCTTCGGGATGAGGGACGGGGGAAGGTTGTCGATCACGAACCAGCCGAGGTCTTCCAAGTCGTCGGCCGCCTGCGAACGGCCGGCACCCGACAACCCGGTGATGACGATGAACTCGCTCAACGCATGAGGGCGGCCGCGGCGAGCACGAACCCCATCAGCGTGGCGGACGAGCCGAGGCTGGCGACGAGGAGCTTCGGCGTGAGTGACCGGACCTCAGCGCGCAGCTCCATGACCTCACCCCGGAACTCGCCCATCTCGCCCCGCAGCTCGCCCATCTCGCCCCGCAGCTTCCCCATCTCGCCGCGCAGCTTCCCCATCTCGCCGCGCAGGTTCCCCATCTCGCCGCGCAGCTCGCCCATCTCGCCGCGCAGCTCGCCCATGTGGCCGCGCAGCTCCCCACGCAAGTCTGTTACGGCCCGTTCAAGATCGCGCTTCGTGGCCAGCTCGTCCCACGGTTGCGGCGGGAGCGACTCCATGAGCGTGGCGGTGTTCCTCGGACCGAGGAGCTGTTCGAGGGCCTCGGTCAGCTCGCGGCGGGCAGGGTCGGACGGCATGCGATCCCCCTTGGGTCGCGGACGGCTCGATGGGGGAAGTGCAGGTCAGCCTACCGGAGGCGGCCGAGTTTCTCCGCGACCAGCACGAGCAGCCGCGGGATGCTGGCGGCGGCCTCGTACTCGGCCGCCTGGGCCAAGAATCCCGGCGGCGGCGCGGGTTCGAGCATCCGGCGCACGAGGAGGCCGTTGTCGGCCATCGCGTTGACGTATCGGCTGAGCGGGCGGTGCACGAAGGGGATGAACACGCCCGCCTCGACCTGCTCCAGCGAGGTGTCCTCGACGAGATACGGACCGATGCGCCAGTACTGCTCAGGAGGGTCGAGCACCTGGTCGTCGATCCACCCGCTGTTCGGCGTCTGCAGCAACGGGTGGTTGAGGAAGAACGCAAAGCGACCACCCGGTCGCAGAACCCGCGCCACCTCGGTGATGCCGAGATCCATCGCCTCGACGTGCTCGAAGACAAGACAGGCCACGACCGCGTCGAAGGTCTCGTTCGCAAACGGGAGGGCGGCGACGGAGGCGCGGCCATAACTCGGACCGCCACCGCGCTCGCGGGCCACCGCCAACTGCGCCACGGTGGGGTCAATGCCGACGACGACGACGCCGGTGCCGCTCGCAGCGACCAGCCGGGCCACCTGCCCCTCGCCCGTGCCGACGTCGAGGATGCGGTCGTAGCCCGCGAGGAGATCGGCCGCGATCGGCAGGATCTGCTCCTCGTACTCCGGGTCGGCGCCGGCAGTGAAGCCGTCCTGCCACCAAGCCGCGTGCCGCTCCCAGAGGACGTGGTCCACCCGTCAGCGGCCGGTTGGGGTGTGCAGCTTCTCGTAGACCGCGAGGGCGACAGCGTCGGGGAGCCACGTGATGGCCTGCAGGTCCTCGAGCGCCGCCTTCTTCACCGCGTTGACGCCACCGAGCTCCTTGACCAATCGGGTCCGGCGGGTGGGGCCGAGGCCGGCGATGCCGTCGAGCACCGAGCGGGTCATGCGCTTGCCCCGGAGCTCGCGGTGGTAGGTGATCGCGAAGCGGTGGGCCTCGTCCCGGATGCGCTGGAGCAGATAGAGCGCCTCGGACTGACGGGGGATGCGGATGGGGTCGGCCTCCCCGGGGACGAACACCTCCTCGAACCGCTTGGCCAGTGCGGCGACGGGAATTTCGTCAGCCAGCCCGAGCGCCTCGACCACCCGGCTCGCGACCGACAGTTGGCCTTTGCCGCCGTCGACGACGAGCAACTGCGGCGGGTACGCGAACTTGCCGGGGCGCTCGATGACCGGACGGTCGCGCTCGATCAGGTAGGCCGTCAGCCGCCGGGTGAGCACTTCCTCCATCGCCGCGAAGTCGTCGTTGCCGGGCACCTCTTTGATACGGAAGCGGCGATATTCGGACTTCTTGGGGAGCCCGTCCTCCATGACCACCATCGAGCCGACATAGTCACTGCCCTGGATGTGGCTCATGTCGTAGCACTCGATCCGCAACGGGGCGGTCGGCAGACCGAGGTGTTCCTGCAGCTCGTTCAAGGCTCGGGCCCGGCTGTTGTGGTCGGACGCCCGCCGCAGCCGGTGCCGCGTGAACTCCTCCTTGGCGTTCCGCGTGACCGTCTCCTGAAGCTCCCGTTTCACGCCTCGCTGGGGCACCCGAACCGTGACGCTCGAGCCGCGACACTCCGTCAGCCAGCGCTCGTACAAGTCCGGGTCTTCGGGTTCGACGGGTACCAGCACCGACTTCGGAAGGCCGAGCGGCTGCTCCTCGTAGTACATGAACTCGAGCACCTTGCTGACGACCTGCGCGGGATCGAGATCTTCGACCTTGTCGAGGATGAAACCCTTGCGCCCCACCACTCTCCCGCGGCGGACGAAGAACACCTGCACCGCCGCCTCGAGATCATCCTCGGCGAGGCCGATCACGTCGATGTCCTCGTTGCGATCGGCCACCATCTGCTGTTTCTCGATGGCCTTGCGCACGCTCGTGAGCCGATCGCGTATCCGGGCCGCTCGCTCGAACTCGAGCGCATCGGCGGTGACACGCATCTGCGTCTCGAGCCGCTTCACGATGGTGTCGGTGTCACCGTCGAGGAAGTCGAGCAACTCCTGCACCAGCTCGTCGTACGCGGCCTTGTCGATCTCGCCGACGCACGGTCCGGAGCACTTCTCGATGTGGAACAGCAGGCACGGACGTCCGAGCCGGCGGTGGTGCTCGAACTTGTTATCGGAACAGGTGCGCACCGGAAACGTCTTCAGGAGCAGATCCAGCGTCTCCCGGATGGCGTACGCGTGCCCGTACGGGCCGAAGTAGCGGACGCCCTTCCGTTTGCGGCCCCGCATCACCATCGGCCGCGGCCACTCGTCGTCGAGGGTCACGGCCAGGAACGGGTAGCTCTTGTCGTCGCGCAACCGGACGTTGAAGCGCGGCCGGTGCTGCTTGATGAGGCTGTACTCGAGCATGAGCGCCTCGACGTCGTTGCGGACCTGGATCCACTCGACGGTCTCCGCCGTCGCCACCATCTGCGCGGTGCGGGGCAGGAGGTTCGGCCCGAAGTAGTTCGACAGCCGGCTCCGCAGCGATGCGGCCTTGCCCACGTAGATCACCCGGCCTTCGGCGTCCTTGAACTGGTAGGAGCCGGGCGCGTCGGGGATCGTGCCGGTGGGAGGGCGCTGCACCACGGGTCCAAGCGTAGGAGCGGGAATGGCCGACCCCTGGCTACAGTTGCAAGTCACGCCGGCCTGGCATCCGGCGACATATCGGTCCTGAGGACGACATCCCCGTGCTGTGGCGACCAGGCTGTCACGCACCGTCCGCCAATCGGGACCCCACCTCAACGGAGGTTCCATGTTGCGGATCCAGAAGCCGCTACCCGACCGGTACACCACAGCGACGCCCGAACAGCTCGTCGAGTGGATCGGCGCGGCGCGGCGCACGCTCGGTGATCGCGTTTTCATCCTTGGGCACCACTACCAGCGGGACGAGGTGATGCGCTGGGCCGACGCCCGGGGCGACTCGTTCCGGCTGTCCGTGCAAGCCCAAGAGCACCCAGAGGCAGAGTTCATCGTCTTCTGCGGCGTGCATTTCATGGCCGAGTCGGCTGACGTCCTCACCGCCGACCATCAGAAGGTGATCCTCCCCGACCTGAACGCGGGCTGCTCGATGGCCGACATGGCCGACATTGACGAGGTCGAGGAAGCATGGGAGTCGCTGTCCGGCGTCATCGACATCAACCGACTGATTCCTGTGACGTACATGAACTCGTCGGCCGCACTGAAGGCATTCGTCGGCCGCAACGGTGGCGCAGTGTGCACGTCGACCAACGCTCGAGCGATCCTCGAGTGGGCCCTGGGCACCGGGGCGCACGCTGGCATCGTCGCCGCGGGCGCGCGGGGCGGCGGCGACAAGGTCCTGTTCTTCCCGGATCAGCATCTCGGCCGGAACACGGGCCTGGCGATGGGCTACGGCCACGATGACATGCGCGTATGGAATCCACGGTTCGATCTCGGCGGGCTGACTGAAGCGGACTGCAAGGAGGCCATCCTGCTGCTCTGGAAGGGGCACTGCTCGGTACATCAGCGGTTCCGGCCCGAGCACGTCGCCGCGTTCCGGGCCGCGCATCCGGGCGGGATCGTGGTCGCCCATCCCGAGTGCGCGTATGAGGTGTGCCAGCTCGCCGATCAGGTCGGCTCCACCGACTTCATCATCCGCGCGGTCGAGGCCGCGCCCGAGGGCTCGGTCATCGCCGTGGGCACCGAGATCCACCTGGTGCAACGGCTCGACGCCGAGACACCCAACAAGACCGTCGTCTCGCTCGACCCGCTCATCTGCCCGTGCTCGACCATGTTCCGCATCGACGCCGCGCATCTCTGCTGGGTGCTCGAGAACCTCGTCGAGGGCAACGTCGTCAACCAGATCACCGTCGACTCCGAGACCACTGAGTGGGCCAACATCGCGCTCCAACGCATGCTCGCCCTTCGGTGAGTGCATCGTCGGCCGACTCGGCGCCCAGGACGGTCATCGCGGGTTGGTCGCGATCGCGGATCGCCGTCGATGGTGGTCCGATACTCGACGTCGGCAGCGGCGCCTACCCGAACCCCGCGGCGGACATCCTGTGCGATGCCGAGGTGGACGACGACTGCCATCGGCACGGCGCAGAACTTGTCATCGACCGCCCGTTCGTCGTCGCTCGGGTCGAGGCGTTACCGTTCCGGGCCAAGGCGTTCAGCTTCGTAATCGCCTCCCACCTCGCCGAGCACGTCGCTGATCCCGCCGGGTTCTGCCGGGAGGTGGCCAGGGTGGGCCGGGCCGGATACATCGAGACGCCGAGCCCGCTGGCCGACGTGCTGCTGCACGAGGATTACCACGTGTGGCGGGTGCATCACCGGCGAGGCGTGCTGCGCTTTCGGCGCAAGAAGGCTCGCTCGCAGGTGTTGGCCGCGACGACGGAGCGTTTCTATCGCTTCTTCTACGCCGGTCGCCCCGACTGCAGCCGGCCCACCTGGCGGCTACCGCGCGGCTGGGCCGGTCGGGCCATGGCGTTCGCGCTCAAAGCTTTCGGAGCCGCGCTGGCGCGGCTCGGCGTCATGCACACCCGGTACGCCTTCGGTCAGGGCCGCCCGCTGCGGTTCGAGATCGACTGAGGTGGCGCGCGTCGCGTTCGTCGAGCGGGCGCCGGCGAGCGGCTTCATGGCGGGCGACCTGGCCGCGATCGAATCGCACTTCGACGCGACCGTCCTCCGTTACGAACGACGTCCGACGATCCGCTAAGTCCTCGAAACGCTTCGTGCCGCATGGCGGGACGACGCCGTGTACGCCTTCTTCGCGTCCGAGCACGCACTGCTGCCGGCGCTGGTCTTTGGCGCGCTCCGAAAGCCGTTCGTTGTCGCACCGGCGGGCTACGACTACGCGAACCTGCCCGAGCACGGCTACGGACTCGCGGCCAACGGCCGCGGTTGGCTCCCGAGGCTGTTGGCCCGGCGAGCCGCTGCCATCGTCACATGCTCTCGCGCCGCGACCGCCGAGTTGCTGGCCTTGGTGCCCGAAGTCGAGGGCCGCGTGCGCCTGGCGCCGCTCGGCGCTGACCCCCGGGCGTGGGCCGACCCGACCGTCGATCGGAACCCGCAGCGGGTGGTCACGATGGGGTACGTCTCGCTGGAGTCGTGGAGCCGGAAAGGGGTCGATCGGTTCGTGGCCGCCGCCGCGGCCGACCCCGATCGGGAGTACGTGCTCGCCGGTCGCGTCGATGCCGCCGTACGTTCGACTCTCGACGCGCGGCGGTCACCGAATCTCACCGTTACCGGCTTCCTCGATCACGACGAGCAACGCCGGCTGCTGTGGTCCGCCGGCGTGTACACCCAACTGTCCTGGCACGAGTCATTCGGTATGGCCCTGCTCGAAGCGATGCTTTGCGGCTGCGTGCCGGTCGTGACCGGTGTGCCCGCACTCCAGGAGGTAGCAGGGCCGTGGGCGGTGACGTCCTCGGCGCCCGAGGAGGACATCGACGCGATCATCCGAGCGGCCAGCGCGTCGGTCGACCGCGCCGCGATGCAGGCCGACACCGCGCAGCGCTTTCCCGCCGCGGCGAGGGCCGATGCTGTCACCGGTGCCCTCGACGGCGCACTCAGTGCACGGCGTGGACGAGCGTCCCGCCCGCGATTGCAATCGCGGCGGTGACGGCGGCCGTCGGCACCAGGAGCGGCCAGGGGCGAACACCGACCGCGATCCCGCCTCGTGTGTGGTACGCCAACGCCGCCGCGGTCCACGTCAGCGTGACCGTGACGACGAAGATCGGGAAGCCGCCAGCCGCGGCGGCGGCGAACACGGCGGTGCTGAGGACCAGGCGAGTGCCTTCCCATCGCAGGCTTCGCTTCGTCTGACCGCCCGCCAACACCATCGCCGACGCGACGGACAGCACCATGCGCCATGGGACGCCGAGGGCGAGCACGGCGATCACGCCGGACACGGGGCGCCAAGATGACCCGAGGACGACCGGCAAGAGCGGCGCCACGGCCAACGTCACGGCCGCACCGGCCACACCCACGCCGAACAGTCGGGCCACGTAGCGGTCGTAGGTGGCTTGCCGTTCCGCCTGATCCCGGGCCCGGCCGAAGTCGACCAGCGAGATTCGACCGGTGACGTAGGAGATCTGCGCGGGCACCGCGTTGGCGAGGCGGAAGCCGATCACGTACACGGAGAACGACGGCCTCGACAGAAGAACTCCGACCGTCACGTAGTCGACGTTGGCGGCGAGGAAGGACAACAGTTGAGCGCCCCACAACAACCCCACGTCGGATCGGAGCGACGCCCCCTCGTCGGTCGCGAACGCGCCACGCCAGTGCCGCACCAGCGCGGCCTCCGCCGTGTGCTTCAGGACGAAGCCGGCGGCGACGACGGCTACAGCGGACGACGGGCGGGTCGCGCCGACGACCGCGGCCGTGAGCAGGATCGTCGTACCGACGACTTCGGCCAACGCCGCCTGTCCCGCGTGGTTGTCCCGGATCGCGCCGGCCTTGCGGACATACGCCTCGGCCGACGTCGCCCAGATGAGACCGGACGCGGCGATGATGCGTCCGGCCGACCCCCCCACCGCGTATCCGGTCGCCAACCCGGTCGCCGCGATGGCCGAGTTGGCGAGCCGGGCGCGCCGGAGGACTGCGAGGCGGATCGTGGCTCGCGGCGGCAGGCGAAGCACCGCGAGCCCGAGCCCGAAGTCGGACACCGTTACTGCGAAGGAGTTGATGACGAACAGGGTCGACACGGGGGCGAACCGGAGGACCCCCAGTTGACGGGCGAGAACGAGCGTCGAGAGCCCGATAACCGCCTGCTCCCATACGCGGCTGACCAGCAGCACACGCACTCTGCCTCTCGGCGCCGAGGGGTCGACGCGTTCCGCCGCCCCTCTGGCGCCGGGCGTCACGCCGTCAGATCCAGCAGGTGGTCGCACACCGTGTCGATGTCGGCATCGGTCAGGAAAGGATCCATCGGCAGGGAGAGCACCTCCGTGGCTGCCGCTTCGGCGGTGGGGCAGGGCCGGGCCCACCGGGCGAGTGATGGCTGGCCCGACAGAGGGACCGGGTAGTGCACGCCCGTGCCGACCCCGCGCTCGCCCAGCTCCTTGGCGAGCCGATCACGGTCGGCATGGCGAACGACGAGGAGATGATGGACGGCGCCATCTGTCCACGGCACGAGCAGTTGCTGTCCTGCGAGCCGTTCCGCGTACCGTGCTGCCGCCCGCCGCCGGGCCGCGGTCCACGCCGGCAGATGGCGAAGTTTCACCTCCAGCATCGCCGCCTGGATCGCGTCGAGCCGCGAGCACCAACCGATCACATCGTGCAGGTACTTCGACGTCCGCCCGTGGTCGCGGAGCCGGCGAACTTCCTCCACCACAGGAGGAGCGGCGGCGAGCACCAGTCCGGCGTCGCCGAGCGCGCCGAGGTTCTTGCCGGGATAGAAGCTAAAGCACGCGGCGTCGCTGTCGGTCCCGACGGGTCGCTCGTCATCGGCCGCGAGATGGGCCTGGGCGGCATCTTCGATCACGAGCAGCCCGTCGTCCCGCCACTGGCGAAGGTGCTCGAAGGGGACTACGTGGCCATACAAGTGGACGGCGATCACGGCCCGGGTGCGCTCCGTCCGCACGGCGGCCACCGTTTCGGGCGTCAACAAGAGGGTTTGGGCGTCGACATCGGCGATGACTGGGGTGGCACCGGTGTGGACGACGGCCTCAGCCGTGGCCACGAACGTCATGGACGGAACGACCACCTCGTCGCCGGCGCCGATGCCGAGGGCTCGCAGCGCCAGCGAGAGCGCATCGGTGCCAGACCCGCACCCGGCGGCCGCCGGCGCGCGGTGGGCCGTGGCGAAGGCTGTCTCGAACGCAGCGACGGCGCCACCGCCTACGAACGAGCTCTTCGCGAGGACGTCGTCAAAGGCGGAGCGCAGCTCGCCGGCGATCGACTCGTGCAGGCGCGTCAGATCGAGGAACGGAATCGTCAGCGGTGTCACGTCCCACCCACCTCCCGCGCCGGGTTGCCCACGACGGTTGTGCCCTCGGGCACGTCGCGGACGACGACGGCACCGGCGCCTACGAGCGCGCGAGCACCGATCACGATGCCCGGGAGCAAGACCACCCCGGCACCGACGACCGCGTCCTTGGCGACAGTGACGCCCTCAAGGCGTTCCTTGGTGTCGGGCCGGTTGGGGTAGCGGGCGTTGGTAACGATCACCGCGGGCCCCAGCCACGCGCCCTCCTCGAGCACCGAGAACTCGGGCACGAAGCAACCGGAGTGGATCCGCACGCGGTCGCCGATGCGTACGTGATGTTCGACGACAGAGCCGCTGCCGACCGAGACGTCGTCGCCAACGACGGTCGCCTCGCGGATCAGCACGTGGTGCCCGGCGTGGAAGCGGGCGCCGATCGTCGTGCCTCGATAGACCACCACGTGGCTGCGGAGGATGCCGCCAGGCCCGATCGCGAGGGGTGCAAGATCGGGCGCGTCGACGCCCACGACGCAGAACGGCCCGACCGCGGTGCCGTCGCCGATGATCGTGTCGCTGCCGATCACCGCGGACGCGTGGATCACTTCGCAACCTCGACGGGAGCGCCCCGGGCTCGAGCCGAGGCCTCGATGGCGCTGAGAACGCGAACCACCTCGGCGCCGTGCCGCCCATCCGCGATCGGCGCGGAACCGGTGCTGCACGCGAGCCCGAACGCCTGCATCTCCGCGAGCAACGGTTCGACGATGTTGATGTGCGGGATGACGATGTCGCCGGCGCGGGTGCGCCATTGGAAGTCGCCCAACGAATCGTAGCTGCCGAATCCGCCCGCCTTCCCAGCGACGCCGGCGTCCACGATCCAGAGTTTCTGGTCGACAGACACGTCGTTGTAGATCGCCATCTTCTGGTCGCCGACGACCGTCATCAGACGCGTCTTGCGCGGGTCGATCCAGCTCACGTGCAGATTGGCCCCGATGCCCGACTCGAAGGTGAAACTCGCGAAGCAAACATCGTCGATGCCGTTCTGGATGAACGAGAAACCTTTGGCGCTCACTTCCACGACGCGTTCGTTCAGGAGGTAGAGCATGATCGCGACGTCGTGGGGGGCGAAGTTCCACATGGCATCGCAGTCGCGCCGGATACGTCCGAGGCTCAGACGCTGCGAATAGAGGTACTGCACCGCCCCCAGGTGACCTCGCTCGATGTACTGCCGGAGCGTGATGACCGGAGCCGAGTAGAGAAACGTATGGCCGACCATGAGCGTGAGGCCCGCTTGGCTGGCTACGTTGACCAGCTCGTCGGCGTCCGGTGGGTTCATGGCGAGCGGCTTCTCCACCAGCACATGGCGCCCCTCCTTGAGACAGGCGAGCGCCGCGCCGTGGTGGAACGAAGCGGGCGCGGCGATGACGACGCCTTCGACGTCGTCTCGGGCGAGCACGGCGTCGAGTGAGTCGAGGACGTCGACGGCCGAGAAGCTCGCCGCCGCCACCTCGCGCCTCGCCGGATCAGGGTCCGCGATCGCGACCAACCGAGTCGTCCCCGCCGTGGCGACGTTTCTCGCGAGGTTGGCCCCCCAATATCCATAGCCGAGCACCGCAACACCGACGGTCACCGTTGGCTCCCCCTGATGATGTCCTCCACGACGGAGGTCGCGAAGCCCGCGCCCCAGGCGACGTGCATCACCGGGAAGCACGCGGCAGTGATCGCGACGGATGCCCGATGCTCGACCGGTCGTGCGACGGCAGTTGCACACGCGACGAGGGTGGCGTAGGCGCCCACGCCGGTGGCGATCGCTCGGCGGCCCCGACGGCTCGGGAGCAGGAGCGGCGCCAGCGCGAGCGCGATGACAAAGCCGGGAGGCACAACGTGCCGGAGGCGAAGCGAATCGCGATGGCGCTCGACGACCCGCGCCTTCCACCGGCCGTACCACCAGAACTGCCGCGCCAACGCGCGCAGAGAAGGCCGGGGTCGGTAGATCGAGGAGATGGTCGGGTCAAAGACCAGACGGTGCCCTCGCGCCCGCATGCGCCAGTTGAATTCGTAGTCGGAGTTGCGCTCGAGGGTCTCGTCGAACGGGCCGATGTCGAGCATCGCGGCCCGGCGATACGCCGGATGGCTGATCGTGTCGACATCTCGACGGCGGTGCGCGAAGCGGTGGGGCGACGCCATTCCGAACGGCGACACCATCGCCAGGCCGACCGCGTTGGAACGCGGATCCTTCCCGATGTGGAGGTACCGCCCGCCGACGCCGGCCGCTCCCGTTTCGGTGAGTACGTCCACCGAGCGCTCGACGTACTGCTCGTCCGGCACGCCATGCGCCGAGAACAGGCAGACCACGTCGCCCTTCGCTGCCTCGACACCGCGATTGAACGCCGACGACGCCCGGCGGTCCGGGTTCTCGACGACCCTGAGCCACGGGCGCTCTGCCGCGAGCCGGTCGACGCCCTCCCTCGAGCCGTCGGTAGACCCACCGTCGACGACGACGACGTCGAGAAGGTCGGAGGGATACGTCTGCGCTTCGAATCCGGCAAGACATTCGTCGATGTACCCGCGCTCGTTCAGCATGGGCACGACGATCGTCACCACCGGGCGGGGGGCGCCCACGTCAGCGGCCCTCTCGCCGCAGCACGCTGCGGATCGTGCGCCCGACGATGCGCGCGTCCAAGGTCAAGCTCTGATGGCGGAGGTAGTAGAACTCGTACTGCAGCTTCTCGAGCGCGTCGGCCTCGTTTCCGGCGTAGCCGTACTTCACTTGCGCCCAGCCCGTGAGTCCGGGTCGCACGAGGTGTCGCAAGCCGTAGAAGGGCAGCTTCTCGACGAGCTCACCCACGTACTGCGGCTGCTCCGGTCGGGGTCCGACGACCGACAGGTCGCCGCGCAAGATGTTGATTACCTGAGGGAGCTCGTCGACGTGGGTCACCCGCAGGATGCGGCCGAACGGCGTAATCCGCGGATCGGTCGTCGCCGTCCACGCACCCTCGGGCCCTCCGGGCCGCATGGTGCGAAACTTCAACATGCGGAACGTGCGGCCGTGCTTGCCGACCCGCTCCTGGCGGTAGAAGAGCGGGCCGCGGTTGGCGACCAAGTTCCCGGCCGCGACGACGGGGACCGCAACGGCGAGCGCGACCAGACCTGCGACCGCACCGCAGACGTCACCGAGCCTCTTCCATCGCGAGTACCGGAGGCCGTGCACCTCGGAGATGTCGAAGAACAGGGACGCGCGCTCGAGCTCGGCGAGTGGAAGCTTGCCGAGCCACTCTTCGTAGAACTGGAGCATGGTGCGGATCCGCACACCGGCCTCGTGGAGCGCCGCCGCCTGCGACACGACGCTCGCCTCCGCCTGCGCGGCCCGGTCGAGGACGACGACGCCGGCCCCCACGGCAATCACCCGCTCCACCAACGGGCGGCTGCGTGGGCCCTGGGACACCGCGTGCTCGGGCAAGAGGTGCACCGACAGCACCGCCGGCCGTTCTGGTTCCTCGCTCAGCTCGGCGAGCAGCGCCTCGGCCTCGGCCCGGGCGGCGACGACGACGACCTGATCGCGGTCCTCAGCCCGGGCGCGGCCGCCGCGAGCGAGCGCCGCTACCGCGAGGTACCAGAACGGGAGGACCAGGGCGCTGCCGAAGACGACGAAGCGAGGGAGCAAGGCATCGCCGACGACGAGCTGCAAGACCGACACGAGCACCGCACCGGCCGCCGACGCGCCGAAGGCGGTGACGAGTGCCGCCCGCCCGGTCTTGGGCAGTTCGGGCAACCCGGCACCGTACGCGGCCGCGCCCTGCAGCACGACGTACCCCAGCGTCCACGCGAACCGGCTGGGCACCCGGCCGGTGAGGTCGTAGTGGCCGATCGCTGCGGCGTGGAGCTTCGCGAGGCCTATGACGCTGGCAACGATTCCTGCGTACAGCAGTGGTCGAGCGAGGCGCCGCACCTCTCAGCCCTCCCGGGGCGCGGCCGGCACCATGGCACCATCGTAGGGATAGACATCGGCCGCGCCGGAGGACCGTTGAGGGCTGGGGTCGCCCAAGTAGCGATCGGAACCAAGAAAACGCTGGCTCTCGGCTCGCCCTTGATCCTCAGCCACGCCCCCCGAGCGAGTTGACCAGGTACTGGCCGGTGTAGCTGTGCGCCACCGCGGCGACGTCCTCAGGTGTCCCCTCGGCGATCACCGTGCCGCCCCGGTCGCCACCCTCGGGGCCGAGGTCGACGATCCAGTCGGCGGTCTTGACCACGTCGAGGTTGTGCTCGATCACCACCACGCTGTTGCCTTGGTCGACCAGGCGACTGAGAACGGTGAGGAGCTTGCGGATGTCCTCGAAATGCAGGCCGGTGGTGGGTTCGTCGAGGATGTAGAAGGTGTGGCCCGTCGAGCGCTTCGCGAGCTCGCTGGCCAACTTGACCCGTTGGGCCTCACCCCCGGACAGCGTGGGCGCGGGTTGGCCGAGCCGCACGTAGCCGAGCCCGACGTCGACGATGGTCTGCATGTGGCGCGAGATCACGGGCTGGTTGGCGAAGAACTCGCACGCGTCCTCGCATGACAGGTCGAGGACGTCGGCGATGTTCTTGTCCTTGAACGTGATGTCGAGCGTGTCGCGGTTGTAACGGGCGCCCTTGCACACCTCGCACGGCACGTACACGTCGGGGAGGAAGTGCATCTCGATCTTGATGGTGCCGTCGCCGGAGCACGCCTCGCACCGCCCGCCGGACACGTTGAACGAGAACCGCCCGGGCAGGTAGCCGCGCACCTTGGCCTCCTGCGTCTGGCTGAAGAGACGGCGGACGTGGTCGAACACGCCGGTGTAGGTGGCGGCGTTGGACCGTGGTGTTCGCCCGATCGGCGACTGGTCGATCGCGATGACCTTGTCGAGCGCCTCGATCCCCTCGATGGTCTTGTGGCGCCCGGGCGGCGTCTTCGACCTGTAGATCCGCTGCATGAGCGACCGGTAGAGGATGTCGTTGACGAGCGTCGACTTCCCGGATCCGGAGACGCCGGTGACCGCGACGAAGCATCCGAGCGGGATCCTCACGTCGATGCCGCGGAGGTTGTGCTCTCGGGCGTCGCGCACGGTGAGCCACGTGCCGTTCGGTGGGCGGCGTTCCGTGGGCACAGGGATCGTGCGCTTGCCCGACAGATACTGGCCGGTGACCGATCCCCGGGCCCGGAGCAGACCCTTCACCGGACCGGAGTAGACGATGGCCCCACCGTGCTCGCCCGCCCCGGGGCCGATGTCGACCACGTGATCGGCGACCCGGATCGTCTCCTCGTCGTGCTCGACGACGAGCACGGTGTTGCCCAGTTCGCGAAGGCGAGTGAGGGTGTCGATCAGCCGCCGGTTGTCGCGCTGGTGCAGCCCGATCGAGGGTTCGTCGAGGACGTAGAGAACGCCAACCAGTCCACTGCCGATCTGCGACGCCAGGCGGATGCGCTGCGCCTCGCCCCCAGCGAGCGTGCCGGCCGAACGCGACAGCGTCAGGTAGTCGAGCCCAACGTCGAGGAGGAACCCCATGCGGGCATTGACCTCCTTGATGACCCGCTCGGCGATCATCCGGTCGCGCTCCGACAGCTGGAGCTCGCTCAACACCTTCGCCGCCTCACCGATCGAGAGGCCGCAAATGTCGGCGATGTTGCGGTCGTCGATCGTGACAGCCAGCGACAGCGGCTTGAGTCGGGCGCCGCCGCAATCGGGACACGGCACCTCTCGCATGTAGCCCTCGATCTGCTCGCGCGCCGCGTCGCTCTCGCTGTCTTGGTGCCGGCGCTGCAGGAACGGGACGATGCCCTCGTACTGCGCGTGGTACGACCTGACCCGCCCGTATCGGTTCTTGTACTTCACGTGAACACGGCTGGTGCCGGTCCCGTACAACAGCACCTTCTTCTGCTTCGGCGTGAGTTTCGACCAGGGGGCCCCGGTGTCGATCTCGTGTTCCTCGGCGACGGCCTCGACGAGGCGGACGAAGTACTGCGTGCTCCGCCCTGCCCACGGCGCGATCGCACCCTCGTCGAGGCTCAGGTCGGGGTTGGGGACGACGAGCTCAGGGTCGACCTCGAAACGCGTCCCGAGCCCGTCGCACTTCTCGCACGCACCGTACGGCGAGTTGAACGAGAAGTTGCGGGGCGCCAACTCTTCAAACGAGCGGCCGCACTTGGGACAGGCCAGGTGCTGGCTGAAGGTGAGCGCCTCTTCCTCGGTGCCGCCGTCGTCGCCCCGCCCGACGAGCTGCACCTCAGCCACCCCGTCGGCCAGCTTGAGCGCGGTCTCGAGCGAGTCGGTGAGCCGGCGCTCGATCCCAGCTCGCTTCACGAGCCGGTCGACGATGACCTCGATGGTGTGCTGCTCGTAGCGCCCCAGGTCGACCGCGTCGGTGAGCTCGTGGATCTCGCCGTCGACACGGGCCCGGGCGAAGCCCTGGGCGGCGAGATCTCCCAGCAGCGTCTCGTAGGTGCCCTTGCGCCCTCGGACGACCGGCGCCAAGACCTGGAATCGGGTGCCTTCCGGCAACTCCAGGATGCGATCGACGATCTGCTGCGGCGTCTGGCGGGTGACCCGGGTGCCGTCGAACGGACAGTGCGGCACGCCGATGCGGGCGTACAGCAGCCGGAGGTAGTCGTAGACCTCGGTGATCGTGCCGACCGTCGACCGAGGGTTCCGCGACGCGCTCTTCTGATCGATGGAGATCGCCGGCGACAAGCCCTCGATGAAGTCGACGTCGGGCTTGTCCATCTGCCCCAGGAACTGACGGGCATAGGCCGAGAGCGACTCGACGTAGCGCCGTTGCCCCTCGGCGTAAATCGTGTCGAAGGCCAGCGACGACTTGCCCGACCCCGAGAGCCCGGTGAAAACGATGAGCTTGTCGCGAGGCAACTCGACCGAGACATTGCGCAGGTTGTGTTCCCGCGCGCCCCGCACCACCAGCAAATCAGCCATTGCGTCGCACTCTATCGGGACGGGCGGCCAGCGTCGGATGCGGCCAGCCCTCGGTGACCTGTTCGACCACGTCGATCCGATCGACGCCCAGCTCGTCGAGCACCGCGGCGAGGGCGTCGGCGTCGTCGGGCCGGTCGAGGCGAAGCCAGCGCTGATCGCCGTAGAAGGCGCCGGCTTCTCGGCCGAGGTGGGGCATCGTGGTAACGATCACCACGTCGGCAGGGGCGGCATCGATGACTTCGATGGTGTGGGCGAGGCCGCGGGTCCGCTCGGCGTGCCAGGCCGCGCCGAAGACCGCGACGATCACGCTCGCGCCGATCACGACCGCCGCGACCACCGTCCGCAACCCGGCCCGTTCGATGACCACGGCGGCGACAACGGCGAGGAGCACCCCGCTCGCCAGGGTGTAGCGGCCCCCCCATTGCGCGAACAGATCGCCGCGCCACTGGAGCAGCCAGACCGCCGGCGCCGCGGCCGTGGCCGTCACGACCAGTTGCTTGGCTCGGGCTCCCGAGCCTGGGAACGCGGTGAGTCCGGCCGAGCCCGCCGGCGTCGCGGGCAACGTCCCCGCCATGAAGCCCGTGCCGACGAACAGGCGGGCGAGGTACGCCGCCGCCGTGAGCGCGACGCCCCACCGCAGCGCCGGCCCGCGCTCGTCGGGGTGGCGCAGCACCCATCCGAGTAGCGCGAGCCCGCAGACGGCAAGGATCCCCAGCGCGTACGCCGTCGCATCTGTGTAGGGAAACAACCCGAGCGTCGTCACCACGTCGTCTTGCAGGCGGTCCGCGAGACCACCACCGACGGCCGCGGCCTGGCTGCCGACCCGGCCACTCTGAATCGCCGAGCCGACGACGGCCCGTTCGAGCACGGTGTTGGCAATCACGACGGCGGCCGCAGCCGCGGCCGCAAGCCCGGCGAGTTGCGCTCGCCGGATCCAGAAGCGGCGCAGCTCGGTGATCGCGATGGCGCCGACCGCGAACGCCGCCAGGTAGAGGCCGAGCTCGGCCCGCAACACCGCGGCGGCGCCGGCCATGGCGCCGGCGAGGAGCACGTCGCGCCGGCCGACCTCAGGCCGGGTGAGGAGCGCTACGGCCCCGACGAACAGCCCGAGAGCGGGGGCGTGCTCCCAGAAGTCCCCGGCGTAGAAGAGTACGGGCGAGCCCGCGCCCACCAACCAGAAGGCCGACCACCCCGTTGTCGCGCCGAGGTTCCGAGCGACGGCCCGCGCCGACCACGCGGCCGCGAGGGCACCCAGCGCGGGCAGCAGCAGGATGGCCGTCGAGCCGCCGAGCCGCCACAGCGGCACGGCCGCGTACACGAGCGGCAGCGACGTGACCTGCACCCAGTCATCGCCATGCCGCGCCGTCTTGATCAGCGGATGGAACTGGCCCGCGGGGTCGGCTGTCTCGGCCCAGTACCCGACGTCGGGATGCCAGGATCCGTCGTCCGCCATGGAGCGGACGGTGGCGACCTTTCCACCCGCGTCCGACCCGGACCACGCGTCCGCACTGCCGGCGGCGATCACACCCGCGTAGACGGCGGCCAGCAGCGCGACGTGCACGAGGGCCGGCCACGAGCGGGCCGACCCTCGCGGGGCCGGCGCCGTCGTGGGCGCCACCGTCACCGCGATGCGACCGTTCGACTCACGCCGACGGACGTCGGTCATAGGTCGTGATTCGAAGCACGGTGCCCGCGTCGGTGACGACGACGGTCGAGTCGTCCGACTGCCAGCCGTCGACCACGGGGGCGGGCCGCACGTCGCCTGTGACCGCGCGGAAGTCGTCGAGGCCCGCGGCGGCGACGACGGCGGCCGCTCCCGCCATGTCCGCCTCGGACGCCAGCAGCCATGTGACCCGTGGCCAGGAGCGCCACGCGACGCGGGGCAGAGCCGGCAACGTGGTCACGACGACGCCGGCATCAGCCTCTGCGAACACGGCGCGCACCGCGGCGCCATGCGTCGCCCGCTGGTTCCGGACCACGGCGAGACCGGCGAGGCTCGGGCCCACGGCCAACGCCACCGCCACGCCGACGGCTGCCCCGCTTCGCCACCCCGAGAGGCCGACCAGCACGGGCCGTACGACGCGGTGAAGCCCCGCAGCTGTCAACACCGCGATCGGCACGATGGCGGCCGACAGGTAGCGACCACCCCACTGGAGGCCTCCGCCCTCCGGGTAGTCGACCAGGATCACGAGCGCCGCAAACGTGACCGTGACCACGACGAGGAACCGCTCGACCGGCGACCCGCGGCGGTCGAGCATGACGATGACAGCCAAGGCGGCTACAGGCCACGCCGGGAGCAAACCGGCGGTCCAGTCGTGGGGGGCAGCGGCCAGGCGGCCCACCCAGAGCAGGGCCGCCAGCGCGCCGAACGCCTTGACGTCGCGCTCCCAGTTCGGCGCCCGCCGACTGGCGGCGACGCCGGCCAGCAGCAGCAGGAGGAACGAGGCCAGGCCGAGGAACGCGGGCCAGCGCTCGCCGTAACCACCGTTGAAGAGATCGGACCACAGTGCGCTCCGCCGGCCCGAGAGCCAGCCGCCCCTTCCGCCCAAGGGGGCGATACCCGGACGGCGGCCGGACCCGATGATCGACGCGTGCCACGCTCGTTGCGCGATCCAGGCCCCCCCGACCGCGGTCGCCCCCGCGGCCAGGCCGGCCAGCCGTGCCCGCGACCGTCGGCTCCAGACAGCGAGCACGACGAGCACCGCGGCGGCGAACAGGATGCCCTCCGTGCGGATCACGACTCCGGTGGCCAGTCCCGCAGTCAAGAGCAACCAGGCCGCTCCGGCCGACCGCCGCGATGCGGCTGGCAAGGCGCCCGGGGCGAGCACCATCGCTCCACCGGCCACGGCGGCGCCGCCCGCGCCCGCAGCCAGTGCATGCGCCCACGTGATCGTGGCGTTGACGAGGAGAGGCGACGTCGCCGCCAACCAGAACGCCCACGGCCGCAGCCGGCGGTCCACGAGGCCCGCGACGATCCACGCCGCCAGCGCCGCCGCCAGCGCACCCAGCACTGGGAGCAGGTGGAGGCCGGCCGTTTCACCGAGGGCGTCCGTAGCGCGGCTGAGTGCGTACTCGTAGACGGGCTGGCGGGCCAGCGGGAAGAACCCATCCTCGGTCGCTTCGGCGTTGATGTACGGGTAGTAGGCGGCGGTCGGATCCTGCGTCGCGAAGCGGTAGCCCGCGTCCCAGCTCCCCGCCCGCAGCGCGCGGACCTCCAGTCCGTACGCGCCCTCGTCCGACGTTGCCGCCTCCCGAGGCAGCGTAAGGGCGACGACGACCGCGAGCACCACCGCGAGCACGGCCAGGTGCCGCCACACGCGCGGTGGCCGAGGGGCGGCGCGAGCGGCGGCGAGTGCCCGGTCGACCGTGCTTGCGACCGCGGACGTCACGACATGATCAATCGGCACACCCGTGGGAGCAATGAGGCGTCAACCGACTTCGCGCAGCTCGCGCTTCAGGTCGCCGATCTCGTCCCGAAGGCGAGCTGCGTATTCGAAGCGAAGATCGACAGCCGCTTCGTGCATCTCCTCCTCGAGCGTGCGGATGAGCCGCGAGAGTTCGTCGCGCGGCAACTCGGCCAGCTCGCGTATCCGCCTGTCGTCGCGGGCCGTGCGCCGCCGGCGGTCGCTGCCGGGAACCGGGGCGCCCTCGCGCTCGGGGCGAAGGTGGGCCAGGATGTCGGTGACCGCCTTGCGGATGGTCTGCGGATCGATCCCGTTCTCGGCGTTGTACGCCTGCTGGAGACCCCGGCGCCGCGACGTCTCGGAGACCGCGCGCTGCATCGAGTCGGTGACGCGGTCGGCGTACATGATCACCTGGCCGTCGACGTTGCGTGCCGCCCGGCCGATCATCTGAACGAGCGATGTCTCGCTGCGGAGGAACCCTTCCTTGTCGGCGTCGAGGATGGCGACGAGTGACACCTCCGGCAGGTCGAGTCCTTCCCGCAGCAAGTTGATGCCGACAAGCACGTCGAACTCTCCGAGCCGCAAATCGCGCAGGATCTCGATGCGTTGGATCGTGTCGATGTTGCTGTGGAGGTACCGCACGCGGACGCCGAGCTCGAGGAGATAGTCGGCGAGATCCTCGGCCATCTTCTTGGTGAGCGTGGTGACGAGCACGCGCTGACCCGCGGTGACCCGCGCGTTGATCTGTTCGAGCAGATCGTCGATCTGACCCTTGGTGGGCTTGATGATGACCTCAGGGTCGACGAGCCCGGTGGGGCGCACGATCTGTTCGACGACCTGGGCCGAGTGGCGCAGCTCGTAGGGACTCGGCGTGGCGCTCAAGAAGACCACCTGGTTGACCCGCTCGATGAACTCCTCGAAGCGCAACGGCCGGTTGTCGGCCGCCGATGGCAACCGGAAGCCGTGTTCGATGAGGACCTCCTTGCGGCTGCGGTCTCCTTCGAACTGGCCATGCAGTTGCGGGACGGTGACGTGTGACTCGTCGACGACGCAGAGGAAGTCGTCGGGGAAGTAGTCGATCAGCGTGCTGGGGGGATCGCCCGCGCTGCGGCCGTCGATGGGCGCCGAGTAGTTCTCGATGCCACTGCAGAAGCCGACCTCCTGCATCATCTCGAGGTCGTACTGGGTGCGCATGCGGAGGCGCTGGGCCTCGAGCAGCTTGCCCTCCTTCTCGAACCACGCCAGCCGTTCCTGGAGCTCCGCCTCGATGCGCACGATCGCGTGGCGCATGCGCTCCTCGCCCGCCACGTAGTGCGTCGCGGGGAACACGATCAGCTCGTCGAGCGTGCGGATGCGCTCACCGGTGATGGTGTCGACCTCGGTGATCTGCTCGACCTCGTCGCCGAACAGCTCGATGCGGACGACCGTCTCCTGGTATGCGGGATGGACCTCGATGGTGTCGCCGCGCACCCGGAACTTGCCCCGGATGAGGTTCATGTCGTTGCGGTCGTAGTTCATGTCGACCAGCTGGCGCAGGATCGAGCGCTGATCGTGCTCTTCGCCGGGGCGAACAACGAGGAGGTTGCCGCGGTATTCCTCGGGCGAACCCAGGCCGTAGATGCAGCTGACCGAGGCGACGACGATGACGTCGCGCCGGGTGAGGAGGGCCGAGGTGGCCGAGTGCCGGAGGCGGTCGATCTCGTCGTTGATCGACGAGTCCTTCTCGATGTACGTGTCGGTGGAGGCGATGTAGGCCTCGGGCTGGTAGTAGTCGTAGTAGCTGACGAAGTACTCCACCCGGTTGTTCGGGAAGAATTCCCGGAACTCGTTCGCCAACTGGGCGGCCAGCGACTTGTTGGGCGCGATCACCAGCGTCGGCCGTTGGACCCGCTCGATCGTCCACGCCATGGTGGCGCTCTTGCCGCTGCCGGTGATGCCGAGGAGGGTCTGGAAGCGGTCGCCTCGGCTCACGCCCGCCGCCAGTTGGTCGACGGCGCCGGGTTGGTCGCCCGCCGGCGAGAAGTCGGACACCACCTTGAACTCGTTCATGGTCGTAGGGAGTGTACGGCGGCCGTGTGACAGCCCAGAGGGTCGACGCGGCTCAGCGCGCGGGGAGGAACACCGGTTGGCAGCGCGGAGGATCCGCCTGGTCGACGGCACGGAACGCGAGGAGTTTTTCTTGCCAGGCAGGCACGTCGGCGACGAGGGCCGGGTCGTCGGAGGCGTGGGCGAGGTCGTGGACCGCGCCGCGCCGGCGGTAGCGCACATCGCTGCCGGGGTGACGGCTCAGGTAGGCGCGGAACTGGAGATAGGGCAGATCCCATCCGAGATCCGCATAGATCTGCAGATGCCGGTCGGACGACGACAGGATGGTGACGAGGTCCTCTTGGACGTCGAGGATCGGCAACGAGCGGGTGATCAGGAAGTGGTTGCTGTCGCCGTCCACCGTCCGGAGGTTGCTGTACATGTTCCACCCGTAGCCCGTCTTCAACTCGAGGTAGGGCGTCAGCCCGTTGAGCACGACGATCGCGGGCACGACGGCGAGCCACCGCGGGGCCAGCCGCAACGGCGACGCCGCGGCGTCGACTCGGGGGCGTTCCCCGAAGATGAACGCGACCACGAGCACGACGACGAGGAGGTCGTAGCCGATCCAGGCGAGGTGCCGCCCGTTTTCGAACGGTCGGAACGTGCGGCCTTCGACGCCCGCCACCATCGCCGCCGTAACCGTGACCGCGGTGGCGACCGCGGCCCAACGCAGCGCGGTCACGCGGCCGCGACCGACGACGCCGGCGGCCCATGCCGCGAAGGAGGGCGGCAGGAACAAGAGAAACATCGCGATGAGCAGTGACGAAAAGTCCGAGAACAGATGCTGTTGGTCGAGCGCGATCGCGCTGTGGAACAGCACGCCGACGAGGACACCTGCCGGGCGGGTGCGGCGGATGACGAGCAGCACCGGCACGGACAGCTCGATCATCGCGGTGCCCAGGACGACGGCCGCTCCGATGCCAGCCTTTGTGGCGACGTGGCCGTCGATGCCGAGCGATCGGGCGGTTTCGTCGAAATAGAACGTCGCGCAGCTCGTGCGGGTCGTGAAGAACCCGTGGTTCAGCTTGCTGAACGCGGCGAAGGCGTAGAACCCGAGCACCGACCAGCGCGCCGCGGGTGCAAAGCGGGCGAACAGCGCGGTCGGGGTCATGTGGCGGCCTCGGCCGAAGGCGACCGCGGCGGCGGCAAGGAGCATGGCGACGGCCACGAGCGCCGCGAGGACCCAGTGGTTGCCGATCACCGGCGCTTCGAGGATCGCGCTCCACACCTGGGCGCCGGCCAAGGCGAGGAACGCGAGGACACGATGGGGGTCGAGGAGGACCACCACTGCGGCGGCCGCGACGGTCAGCTCCGCCACGCCGACCTGCGACCGCAACGGCACGCCTCCGAAGGAGAAGGCGCTGTACCAGACGTGGAACAGGCTGGCCGCGGCCCACGCACTGGCGAAGATGAGGTACGGGCCGGTGTGGGCCCGTCGGTCTACGTCTGGGGAAGCGTCGTGATCCACGCCCACACCTCGTCGACCTGGCGGGCGAGATCCTCCCGGGTGCCGGAGTTGTCGATGACGCGATCGGCGACAGCCAATCGGTCGCCGCGGCCGGCCTGGTGCGCGATGCGGGCGCGGGCGTCGGCTTCGCTCATCCCCCGCTGCTCGACCAGGCGCCGGATCGCCAGCTCCGGATCGATGTCGACCACGATGACCCCCGCGTAGCCGCGGCGGCCCGACTCGACGAGGAGCGGCACGTCGTACACGACGACCCGGTCGGTGCCGGTCACCTCCTGCAGCCGGTCGACCATGACCGCACCGACCGCGGGGTGAACGATCGCCTCCAGTTCCTTCCGCGCCACGGGGTCGGCGAACACGACCGCCGCCAGCGCGGACCGGTCGAGCGCCCCGTCGGCACGGACGACGCCCGAACCGAAGCGCTCGACGATGGCGTCGAACACGGCCTGGCCGGGCTGCTGGAGGTCGCGGGTGATCGCGTCCGCGTCGAGCACGAGCGCGCCCTTAGCGGCGAGCAGCGCCGCCACCGTCGACTTACCCGACCCGATCCCACCCGTGAGTCCAAGGACGATCACCGGAACAGACTGCCGCACCCTCACCGCCGTCGCCGTCGATCGCGCGCTCTGCTCGCCGAGTCCAACGCAGCGGTTGGCCGCCGCCCAGGCGCTGAGCGACCGCGCCGCCGGGGCGACTCGCTGAGTTGCTCCGGCCGTTCGATCCCCGGTGGGGACTATCGGAGGTGCTCGCGCGCACCACCGTCGTCCACGTCGGCGACGAGCCGGCCAGCCTCGAGGTCGCGCGCCGACAGTGCCGGCGCGGCTTGATGCTCCTCCTCGAGGAGCCCGCGTGGAAAGCGTCGGGTGTGGACGTCTCGGGCGTCGTGCTCGGGAAGGCGCCGCAACACCCGGCCACGCACAAGCTCTACCGAACCGACGACATGAGCGAGTACCTCCGGGCTGCACTAATTCCGGCGACGAACGCCTCAACCAACTAGCCCGAATGACCGATCAAGGAATGACCTATCTGGGGGATGGTTGCCCTAGGCGCCAACCCCGTCAATGGCCCGCAAGCTGGACGAAAGGGCGGCTCCGGATCCAACGGCACTTCGTCTTCGAAGAGGAGCCGGGCGTGGAGTTCCAACGCTCGGGTCCGGGGTAGGAGGGGCGCGAGTGCGCAACCCGAAGATCCTGGTGCTCGACCGCGGCGAAAACCTGGCGCAGCAGGTCCGCGGCATCGTCGAGGAGTTCCGGTCCCGCCCCGACATCGTGCTTTGCGCGCGCGTCGGGTCCGTGGGCGAGGTGCTCGACGAAGAGGGGCCGTTCGAGGTCCTCATCGCCGGCCCCAGCCTCGGCACCCGGTCGGGGCTCGCCCGGTTGCGGGTGATCCGTGAGGAGCTCCCCGCCATGAGCGTCATCCTGGCCTTCGGCCGGCGGCCCGACGCCAGCCTGCGCGACATCGTGCGCACCGGTGCGGTTGATCTGTTGCAGCTGCCGGTCGACGACAAGGAGCTCATCGACGCCCTCGATCGGGCGATCGATCTGGCCCGCATCGCCGGGAACCACCAAGTGGCGCCCGACGCGCAGGTCGGGACCGTGACGACGCCGGCCGTGGCCGCCGCTGGCGGACCGGGTCGAGTGTTCACCATCTCCTCGGCCACCGGCGGATGCGGCAAGACGTTCTTCGCCACCAACCTCGCCTACTTCCTGACCCGACACACCGGGAAGCGGGCGTGCATCGTCGACCTCGACCTGCAGTTCGGCGAGGTTTCCACCGCGCTCCGACTCCGGCCGAAGTACACGATCTTCGATGCCCTCCAGCGCGAGGACATAGACAAGGACGACCTCCGCGCCCACATCGAGGAGTACACAGTCAGCCACGAGATGGGCGTTCACGTGCTGGCCGCACCGCGGGAGCCGTCCGAAGCGGATCGCATCCACCCGCCCGACGTAACTCGGATCGTCGAGGCCGTCCGCAACAGCTTCGACTACGTGGTGGTCGACACGCCGCCCCAGCTGAACGAGTCGGTGCTCGCCGCGTTCGACCTGTCCGACCTGCTGTACGTGATGGCGACGCTCGACCTGCCGAGCGTGCGCAACATGAGCGTGTTCCTCGGCACGCTCGAGCGCCTCAAGTTCCCGTCGGACAACGTTCGCCTGATCCTGAACAAGGCCGAATCCGATGTCGGTATCGACATCGACCAGGTCACGAAGCTCTTCCCACAAGGGTTCGAGGCGGTGCTCCCGTACGCCAAGGAAGTCAGCCGCTCGATCAACCTGGGCATGCCCGTCATGGCTGCGTCGCCGGGGAGCGAGATCAGCCGCTTGATGACCTCGGGGATGAAGTCCATCCTGCCGGCCGACGCACAGGCGAGGATTCCGGTCGAGGCCGAGCCCAAGAAGGGTGGCTTTTTCCGCCGCCGCAAGAAGTAGCTGTGCCCCCTCACCGCACGTCGTCGCCGCTTAGGAGCACGACATGAAGCTCTCCGAGAAGCTCGCCCAGCTCGAGGAGGAGGAGAAGGCCTCCGCCGAGCAGAGCCCCTGGCCCCAGTCGCTGAGTCAGCGCGGCGTCCGTACCAGCGGCTCAGCCAAGCCCACCAGCAGCAACTGGGAAGCCACCAAGCGCAAGGTGCGCGAGCTCGTGCTCGACGAGGTGGCGCCCGTCATGCACGGGCTCAGTGCCGGGGAAGTGGCGGGTGAGGTCCGTTCCGCCCTCGACCGCATCCTGCAGCGCGAAGACGTGACCGTGTCGCCGCTCGAGCGGCGCAAGTTCGTCGCAGAGACGATCTCCGACACGCTCGGCTACGGACCACTCGATCCGCTGCTGGCGGACGAGTCGATCACCGAGATCATGGGCAACCGCCTCGACGACATCTGGGTGGAGCGCGAGGGCGAGATCGAGCACACCGATCTCGTGTTCAGCGGCGAAGCGCAGAACCGCCAAGTCGTCGAGAAGATTGGGTCGGCGCGTCGACGAATCGTCGCCCATGGTGGATGCCCGTCTGCTTCGAACGCGCCCTCGAAGTCGTGTGCGAACACTTCGACTCCCCGCTCGCCAACGAGTTCTCCCGTACGCTGAAGGAGATGAAGCTGGGCCTGCCCAGCCGTGAAGCCCTGGCAGAATCTGAAGCGCCGAACCGAGGTACCAGAGCTATCAAACTTCGTTCTCGCCCTGACGCAGGCCGACGCTCTCGGGATGCCGATCGGCCGCGTCCTGAAGACGCAAGCATCGGAGATGCGGACGAAGCGCCGGCAAAGGGTCCGGGAGAAGGCCGCCAAACTTCCCGTGAAGATCCTCTTCCCGCTGATCGCATTCATCTTCCCGCCTATCTTCGTGATCGTTCTTGGTCCCGCCGCGGCCGAGATCGGGCGCTCGCTGAAGTAGACCCCCGCAACCGGCTGGCCGCTTTCCGGCCCGCGATCGTCGCCATTCGGTGGGGCACCGCCGGCGTCGGCCTCGTGCTGGCGGCGGGCGCGTTCCAGCGGCACGAATGGGTCACGATCTCGTGGTGCGGGGCGATGGTCGCGTACACGACGTTCCGCACGATCGCACCGCTGCGCTACGTCGACGACACCCGCAGCCTGCTGCGTCTCATCGCCGAGGTCAGCCTCCATGTCCTCGCCGTCGTGTCGACGGGCTACTGGGACTCACCGTTCGTCTTCTCGCTTCTCACGGCCGTCATCGTGGCCGGGTTCGCCCGAGGCTTCGGTTTCGCGATCCGCATCGGCGTCGCATCGGTGTTGGCCGTCGGTCTCCCAGACCTGCTTTCGCCCGGCCACGACCTGCGCGTGTCGGGACAATGGGCCGTCGAGCTGCTGCTGGTCGCTCTCGTCGCCGGATACGCCAGGAGGATCTCGGGCGAGGCCGACCGCCAGCACACGCTGGCCTTGGACCGCCTCGGCCGGCTCGCCGACGCGAACGCATTGCTGTTCTCACTCCACCGCGTCGCCCAGTCCCTTCCCGCCTCCCTCGACCTCGACGAGGTCCTCGACCAGACGATGGGCCGGCTGCAGGAGCTGTTCGACTACGAGGCTGGCGCTGTCCTCCTCTACGACGAGACGGACCGCCAGTGGGTCGTCGCCCGCCGCGAAGGGACGCGACTCCCGCCGAAGATCGCCGCCGACGCGCTGCCCCCGCCCCTGGCGCGGGCGCTCACGCTCCGCAGCTCGGTCGACGAACCGAACCTGCTCAGCCAAGGCGGCCCAGGTCTCGCCCCGCGCATGTACTCCGGCCTCTACACCGTCCTGCCCGCCCGTGGTTCGATCATTGGCCTCGTCTCGATCGAGCACGGTGAGCCCTCGCATTTCAAGACCCGTGACCTCGAACTGCTCAATGGATTCTCAGAACCCGCCGCCTTGGCGATCGACAACGCCCGATGGTTCGCCCGCCTGCGGACGGTAGGAGCCGACGAGGAGCGCACCCGGATCGCCCGCGACCTCCACGATCGAATCGGCCAGTCGCTCGCCTATCTCGCCTTCGAGCTCGATCGGATCGTGAAGAACGACAGCCGCGGCGACGACGTCGGCGCATCCCTGGAACAGTTGCGCTCCGACGTCCGCGGCGTCATCGGCGACGTTCGAGACACCTTGTACGACCTCCGCACCGATGTGTCGGACACCCTCGACATGCTCACCGTGCTCGACCAGTTCCTCAAGCGGGTGCGCGAACGAAGCTCGCTCGAGGTGACGCTCCGCGCGGACGAGTCGGGCCGGCTGCCCATCCTCCAGGAACGAGAGATGTTCCGCATCGCTCAGGAAGCGGTCCTCAACGTCGAGCGCCATGCCGGCGCCCATCACATCACGGTCACATGGCGGTGCGACGGACACACCGCTTACCTCGAGGTGGCCGACGACGGCAGTGGCTTTCCGATCGGCACCGCGGGGCGCCTCGACTCCTACGGAATCATGGGGATGCGCGAGCGGGCGTCGAGCATCAGCGCGAGCTTGGAGATCGCCAGCTCCCCTGGTGTCGGCACCCGGGTTCGTTGCTCCCTCAACCCCGATCTGCGCGACCGACGCCGCTGGAGCGCACGCCTCGCGGCCAAAGCCGGGGTCGCGCTGAGCGGCGACTACGCTGCCGAAAGCGGTCTCGCATAGGGGCGAGCATTGGAGGACGAATTGGCGGAGGCGATTCGGCTGGTGCTCGCTGACGACCACCGCATGCTGCGCGAAGGCTTGCGGCGGTCGATGATCGATGAGGGTTTCGACGTCGTCGGCGAGGCCCGCGATGGCGAGGAGGCCGTCCGCATGGCCTCCGCCGTGCAACCGGATGTGGTCCTCATGGATGTGAGCATGCCGGAGATGGACGGCGTCGAGGCGACCCGACAGATCCACGCGGCCCAGCCGGATATCCGGGTGATCATGCTCACCATGCACGCCGACGCGGACGTACTGACCTCCGCCATACGCGCGGGGGCGAGCGGCTACCTGGTGAAGGACTGCTCCACCGAGGAGGTCGCCGAGGCCGTCCGGATGGCCGCCAGCGGCGACACGGCCCTGTCGCCACGGCTGGCGGCCACGATGCTCGACGAGGTGCGGCGGCTCGAGGTGCCCAGCGCCGGAGACGAGGACCGGGTGATCACGAAGCGGGAGGAAGAGGTCCTTCAGCTGATCGCCGACGGCTGCTCGACACCCGAGGTGGCGACGAAGCTGTACATCAGCCAGAAGACGGTCAAGAACCACCTGGCCTCGATCTATCAGAAGCTCGACGCCCGTGACCGCACCCAGGCGGTGCTCCAGGCCGTGCGCATGGGAATCGTGCACCTGCGCTAAGGGCTCGGGGGTCGCGCGGCCGGTAACCAGCCCTGATGGCGCGCTGAAAATGGGCCGCAAGGCCTATGTAGCTGGGACGCGCGGCCGACGATGTAACTACTGACACTGAAACAGATCCCGACCCGGGGTCGACCGTCAAAGGGAGCAAGCAGAGACAATGATCACCACCTTCGAGTTCCTTGCCACTTGGCTCCGGGCCCGCTTCGGTGACGACGAGCGTGGCGCCTCCCTCGTGGAGTACGCCCTTCTCGTGGCCCTCATCGCAGTCGTGTGCATCGCCGCCGTCACCCTGTTGGGTGGCAACGCCAAGACGAAGCTCAACTCCGCTGGCAGCGCGATCGGCAACTGAGCCAACGCTCAACGATTGATGTTGGAGGGGCGGGCTGCGAGCAGCCCGCCCCTCTGCTATTCACCCCGGACGGCCTGGAGCGGCAATGAAGAAACTACGGAAGCATCGTGAGGAAGGCGCCAGCCTCGTCGAGTACGCGCTCCTCATCGCCCTGATTGCCGTCGTGTGCATCACCGCCCTTCAGTTCTTCGGCAGCTCGAACCTGGGGTCCTTGAACAACTCGGCCAGCCAGATCGTCGAGGACGGCCCTTGAGGCCGCGTCGGCTCTGACCTAACCCGACGGGCGTGGCCTCGGCCCGCCCGTTCTTCGCGTGCGGATCGCGTTGCGGCGGAGGACACGATGCCTCCCGGGTTTCGCCGTCACGCCCGTCACGCCGGCTGGGCGATCAACCAACCGTCTTCGTCGTAGACGACCTCCCAGTCGGAGGACGCACGCAGCAACTGGGCCAGCGGCTGTTCCTCCTGCCACAGGACGGCGTCGGGCTCGTACCGGTCGAGCACGTCGTCCCATCCGGGGCGACCGCGCAGGATCACGAAGTAGTCATCGATGACCTGCGTCGGGAACATGTCGTACCGGTCGTCCATGAAGACGATCCCACGGGCCCCGAGGCGGCTCTCGAGGAAGTTCCCGACGAAGTCCTGAGTCACGAGGCGTGAGCCGCGGTCGGTGAGATCGTGGTCCTCGAGCCACGCGACCGCGTCGACCGGATACCCGTCGGGCGGATACGGGTCGCCGAGCCGGCTCAGCATCCCGAGGGCCATCAGCACCGGCAAACCGATGGCGAGAACCCGGAATGCCGGCCGGCGTTCCAGCCCAGTTATCGAACCGAGGCCCCCAAGGCCCACCGCGAGACCGGGCACGAGCACGACACTGGCCACGACCACATTGCGGGAGCCGATCAGCGCCGCGCTCGTGAAGAGGACGAGCGGCACCCCGGCCCGCCACGACGGACGGCGGACGAGCGCGAGGATCGCAACCGCGACCTCCATGAGGAAGACGCGCTCGGACACGCCTCGGAAGTCGGGCGCCTGCCACTCGACCACATGCTGCAGTACGTCTTGCCGGGCCAGGAGCTCGAAAGGGAACAAGAGCATCCGCGGGCCAAGTGGGTTCACCGCTCCGACGAGCGTGCCGACGACGGCCCAGCGCACGGCGCCGCCCTCTGCGCTCGCGTCCTCCCGGTCGAGCCTGCGGCCGACCAGGAGCGCAACGAGCGCGGCCAGCCCGAGGGGGAACGAGCCGTGCACGTTCACCCACACCCAGAACGTGGGCACGAGCCACCTCGGGTCAAGTCGGCCCTCGGCGGCGAGCAGGGCCAGGCCGAGAGCCGCCAACCCGAAGAGGAGGGGCCGCTCCAGCCAGAAGTCGACGCCGACACCGACCACAACGGCCGCGATGAACATCCGGGGGACGAGCGTCGTCGCCGGGCGGGTGAGCAGCCAGATGAGGAAGGCGACGGCCGCTGCAGTGCCGCTCACGACGAACAGCACGCCTCCGGCGCCGGCGGCACGGTCGGCCAGCCCGTAGATGAGTGACACCAGCCAGCTCTGCACGACCCACGCATGACCGAGGGCGGTGAAGGTGTACGGATCGTGGTGCGGGATGCTGCCCCGTTCGACGATGAGGCGGCCGGTCGCAAGATGCGTCAGGAAGCTGTTGTCATCAAGCGGTCCCAACCCCGCGAAGAGTCCGGCCGCCACCACCAAGAGGCCACCGATCGCGGCGAACGAAGGATTGCGCCTCGGCTTCGTCGACGTCGACGGCATTGACCGTGCGCCGCGCCCTACTGGTCAGAACTGCTTGTAGATGTTGATCACGGCCGGGCCGAGCACGACGACGAACAGCGCCGGGAAGACGCAGAACACCATCGGCACGAGCATCTTGACCGGCGCTTTCTGCGCCTTCTCCTGGGCCATCTGGCGGCGCTTGATCCGCATCTCGTCGGCCTGCGCCCGGAGGACGCGGCCGATGGACACACCGAACGTGTCGGCTTGAAGGATGGCGAGCACGAACGAGCGCACCTCGGACACGTTCGTGCGCTTGTCGAGGGCGCGCATGGCGTCGGCCCGGCTCGCCCCGGCGCGCACCTCGCCCAGCATGCGCGCGAACTCGTCGGACAGCGGGCCCGGAACCGCAGCGACCGTCCGGTCGAGCGCCTGTTCGAACCCAAGGCCGGCCTCGACGCTGATGACGAGCAGATCGAGGATGTCGGGCAGCTTGACGCGCAACTGGTGCTGACGCTCCTCGACCCGGCGGTTCAGGATCGCGTCGGGTCCGAGCACGAACACCAGCCCGCCCAGTCCTGCCATCGCGAACTTGAGCATTCCGGTGAGGGGCGCAAAGAACAACGCCCAGATCACCAGCAGGCCGCCGAGGACGAGGGTTATGACGCGGATGGCGAGGAAGCGGTCGACGTCGTCGGTGCCGATGCTGCCCGCGGCCACAAGCTTGCGCCGCACGTTGTCCGCGTACCCGTGGGGCATGAATCGCCGCCCGAGTTCGGTGAGGCGACTGAAGATCGGTGTCACCCGGTCCTTGAGCGGGTTGATCAGCTCTCGGTCGCGTACGTTCTCGACCTCGTAGCCCTCGAGTTGACGGAGCGAGCTCCGTACGACGGCGCGCTCGTCCGCCTGGGTCAGCATCGTGTAGATGGCGAGGGCGAGGCCGGCACCGATCGCGAGTACCGCGATCGTTCCGACTCCGGATACGGCAAGGATCAGCATCAGACCTCGATCTCGATGACCTTCTTCATCCACCAGAACCCTGCAAAGGCGAGCAGGATCGCGCCGACCAACGCGAACTTCCCTGACGTCTCCTCGAAGAGCACCTTCATGTAGTCGGGGTTGATGGCGTACATCACCAACCCGAGGCCGACGGGCAAAATCGCCAGCACGATCGCGCTGACGCGGCCCTCGGCTGTCAGGGCATTGATATCTCGGCGCAGCCGCTCCCTGTGGGTCATGGTCTCGGCCACCGTGAGCAAGAGCTCCGACAGGTTGCCGCCGACCTCCCTCTGGATGCGGATGGCCATCACCGCCCACGCGAAGTCGGGACTTTCCATGCGCTCGGCCGACGCTTCGAGGGACTCCTCGAGGGGCCGGCCGAGCCGCGACTCCGTGACCACCCGGCGGAGCTCGCGACCCATAGGATCCTCAACCTCTTGGCTGACGGCCTCGACGCCCTGCATCATCGAGTAGCCGGCGCGCAGCGTTCCCGACAACAGCTGGAGAGTGTCTGGGAGCTGGGACAAGAACTTCTTCTTGCGCCGCTTGGCGAGATAGCTGAGCACCGCCGGCGGAAGCATCAACAGCAGGATCAGCGCTCCGAGCGTCATGAGCGGACTGGCCGAGACGACGAGCACGAGCACGGCTAGCAACGCGGCGGACGCGATGTAGAAGAACAGCGCCTCCGCGGCGCGCAGCGGGAGGTCAGCGCGCTCGAGAGCCACCTCGACCTTGGTGAGCAGACCCTGCCGCTCGGCGAGCTGGCTGGTGAACGCGACCGCGCGCTGGATGAGAGCGGTCTGCGCCGCGCTGTGCGGCTCCCCGTCGCTCTCGTCACCGCCGTAGCCCTCGGAGTACGGCTCGAGCACGCTCGACAACGTCGACTTGTCCTTGACCATCAGCTGCGCGACCGCGTAGGCGACGAGCGCCGCGGCCACGACGCCGCCGGCGATCCCGATCGCTTTGCCCATGTCGCCCCGGAGCCACCGGAGGAACGAGATCCCACCCTCGCCGACCGGCAGTTGCTCTACGAGCGTCGCCGCTCCGATCTGCACGGAGCCGCTCACGTAAGACGCCGTCGTCGAGCTGTTGCCGACGGTGACGGTGACGTTGTTGAGGCCCCGATCGGCATTCGAGGCGAACACGATCTGGTAGGCCGCGCCGACCGACTTCGCGAACCCGTCGACGGGCCCGGCTGCCCCGTCGATGGTCTTGCCACTCACGTAACGGCCCTTCGTCTCGGCGACGACACGCTGGAAGTCCTCAACGACGAGGGAGCCGGTGTCGGCCGCGTAGACGTAGACGGTCGCGCCGGCGGCCAGGACCGCAGCCCGCACTTCGGCAGACAGCGGTACGCCCGGGTTGCCGTCGGTCATGATCACGATCGACGGAAGCGACACTGCCCGATCGCCGAGCATGTTGGCCGAGCGCAGCACACCGGCCCACAACCCACCCTCGCTGTTCGCCTGGATCGAGTCGATCGCGGCGTTCAAGGCGCCGGCGTCGCGCGTGAACCCGGCCCGGAGCGCCGGGAGCTTCGCGGTGCTCACGATGCCGATCACATCGGTCCCCTGGCGCTCGGCCACGAAGGCCTTCGCCGCCTTCTTGAAGTCGTCGAGGATGCCGGTGCTCGTCGTGGCCGACGCGTCGATGACCAGCATCGTGGCCGCCCCATTGAGGTCGGACAATCGCTCCGGCGCCTTCGACTTGTTGACGTGGCCCTCTTCGGCCACGCTCGCCTTGGCCAGGTCGGCGGCCAGACACTCACATGTGAAGGTGAGCGCGACGTGCTGGGGGTCAGTGCTGTCGACGGCACGGACGACGACCGGCGAGTTGGCCGGAGCCTGTGATTGCGCCAACGCCGCAGGAGCCGCCAGCAAACCGAGACTCGCCCCGACAACCGCCAAGCCCGCGAGCCACCGAAGCGAGCGCCGCGGGGTTTGGCGGGGGGTGCGGCAGGCGGAGGCTCCGCCGGAGCCCTCCGCCTGCCGACCGATCCGGCTCCGCCGGACGGTCGGCGACAAGGTTTCAGTGCCGGCCGCAGGCCGGCTCAACGCAGCTCGCCCGAACGGAGTGAGCGCAGCGAACGAGTGAGGGCGAAACATCAGTGAGCGCCGACCGCGCGGCGGGCAAAGGCTTCGGGCTGGAAGACCTCGGCGCCGAGGCGGATCCCGAGGTCGGCGAGCTTCTCGGTGAACTTCGGGCGTACACCGGTGGCCTTGAGGTGGCCGCGGAACCGACCGTGCTCGTCGATGCCCATGCCGAAGTCGAACAGGAAGATGTCCTGGAGGGTGATGACGTCGCCCTCCATGCCCTGGACCTCGGTGACGTGGGTGATACGGCGGGAGCCGTCACGAAGACGGGTGAGGTGGACGATCAGGTCGAGCGCCGACGCCATCTGCTCGCGGATGGCCCGAATCGGTAGATCGAAGCCGGACATGAGGGTCATCGTCTCGATACGAGAAAGGGTGTCCCGCGGCGTGTTGGAGTGGATCGTGGTGATCGACCCGTCGTGGCCGGTGTTCATGGCCTGGAGCATGTCGAGCGCCTCGCCGGAACGGCACTCGCCGACGACAATGCGGTCGGGGCGCATACGTAGGGCATTGCGGACGAGGTCGCGGATCGTGACCTGACCACGGCCCTCGATGTTCGGCGGGCGTGCTTCCATCGCGAGAACGTGGTCCTGGTGGAGCTGGAGCTCCTTCGCATCCTCGATGGTGACGATGCGCTCGTCGGTGGGGATGAACGAGGAGAGCACATTGAGGGTGGTCGTCTTACCGGTACCGGTACCTCCGGACACGATGACGTTGAGCCGTCCGACGACGCACGCCTGAAGAAACCGGGCCGAGTGCGCGTTGAGAGTGCCGAACCGGATCAGATCGTCGATCTGGTACGCCTCGCGGGCGAACTTCCGGATGGTCAGGAACGGGCCGCCGATCGCGAGCGGATGGATCACCGCGTTGACGCGGGAGCCGTCGGGAAGGCGGGCGTCGACCATCGGGGCGGACTCGTCGATGCGGCGTCCGATCTGGCCGACGATCTTGTCGATGATGCGACGCAAGTGCGTGTCGTCGACGAACGACGCGCTCGTGCGTTCGATCCGGCCCGCCTTCTCGACGTAGACCGAATCCGGTCCGTTGACCATGACCTCGGTGATCTCATCGTCCTTGAGGAGACGGTCGATCGGGCCGTAGCCGAGGATGTCGTCGGAGACGTCCTGAATGAGCTGCGCCTTGTCGGCGGCCGACAGCGGTGCCCGTTCCTGGGCCAGCGCGGCGTGCAGCTGCTCGTGCACCCGGCGACGAAGGTCGTCCTCGGACAGCCGCTTGTCGTAGAGGATCGGCCCCAACTCGTCGATGAGGTGGTGGTGGATCTTCTGCCGCAGCTCATCGAGCACAGGGTCGCGGCGGCGGCCGACGAGACCGGTACCGCCCTGTACTTCGTGTAGTCGCTTGTAGAGCGACATGCCATCTCTCCTCTACGTCATGCCGCGGATGGACCCGGGGCGAGCTGCTACTTGCGACGCCGCTTTGCGTCGACCGTGATGAACTGGTCGGCCAGTTGCTCGAGGGCTCTCGCCACGCCCGACTTCGGCGCGTCGAGCACCACCGGAGCGCCCTTGTTGACCGATTGAGGCACGACGACGTCGCTGGGAATCAGCGAGTCCGCCTTGAACTGCAAGGTCCGCTCCACCTCGCCCACGTCGAGCTTGACCTTCGAATTGGCCCGGTTCAGGATCAGCCGGAGCTTGGACATCGGCGTGTTGAGCAGACGGAGCGTCTGAAGCCCGATCTTTACGTTCTTGATGTTGGGGATGTCCATGCCGGCGACGAGCAGGACGTCGTCGCTCACCTCGATCAGGCCGAGCACGACATCGTTGAAGTACGCCGGAGTGTCGACGACGACGTGACCGGCGAACTGGCGGAGCAGCTCGATGATCCGCATCATCTCTGGCGCGCCGATTTGATCGGCGAAGGCCGGCTCGAGCGGCGCCGGTAGCACCAGGAGGCCGGAGGCGTCGTGCCGCACGAGCAGGCTCTGCAAGAGCGACGCGTCGAGCCGGTCGAGCGATCCGACGGCGTCGACGATCGTGTGCTGCGGTGCCAGCTTCAGCATCACCGCGATGTCACCGAACTGCAGGTCGGCGTCGACGAGCACCACCGGTCGATCGCTACGGCGGGCCAACACGACGGCCAGATTGGCGGCAATCACCGATTTGCCGGCGCCGCCCTTCGTCGAGAAGATCGTGATGACCCGACCGAGCTCCGCCCCGGGCTCGGGCGGTGGACCTTCTGGACGGCGGGTCGCGGTGACGAGCGAGTCGCCGATGCGGCGGACCGCCTCGGACAGTGGCCCGGTCTCGACAGGTGAGGGGAGGACGTCTCGCACGCCCGCCCGGAGCGCGCGCCGGAACATCTCGGTGGACAGCTCGTTCGTGATGAGGACGGCCCCGACCTCGGGGTGCTCGATGATGATCCGCTCGAACTCCAGCAGCGCCGCGTCGGTTGCGCACGACGGGCCGAGCACGACCGCGACGGGGGTGCCGGTCAGCCGCTCGCGTAGCGATGCCAGCGACGAGACCGGAACGGCGAGGTCGCCGAGTTGCATGGCCAGGCGACTCCGGACGGCTTGGTCGGCATCGACCACGGCGATGGCGACAGCTGGCGTGGAACCGGAGTTGGGGACGATGTCCAGGGGAGCCGCTCCTTGACGCGGGAAGCCATCGAAGTCGGCGACAAGATACCCCGTCGGGTCATCCATCCTGCTGGACGGCACCGGTTCGATCACCGCGCTCACATCAACCTTCCTGGAGCCCCTGCGGGCCATAGGGCGTGAGCTGGCTCGGATCCTCGCCCGGCAGCAACGCCGGGAAGGGGTCCAACGAAGGCAGCGGCACCGGCGTGTAATCGGGCGCGACAAGGGTGAGGTAGAGCTGGTCACCGGGCGTCGTCACCAGCAGCTGCGCCGCGGCGGGCGGCAACGAGAAGGTGATGAGACCAGTGTTGACGGTGGCGACGTCGGCATCCGAGGCGCTGTCCTCGGCAGTGCTTCCCGGTTGCGGAACCGTGGTCTTGTCCACGAAGAGCACCTGAACCTTCTGGTACAGGTACCGAGCGCCGTCGCACAGGGCCGCGGTGATATCGCCGGAGGGCGTTGGCGGCGTGGGTATGAAGGTGTTCGCACCCCTGTCCGTCGGCAGGACGGTGCCCTGCGAGCACTGGTTGTCGGTGCTCGGGATGACCAGGATGTTCACGAAGTCGCCGGGGACGATCAGTCCCGCGACGCCACGGACCTGGTCCACGGAGATGGTGATGGCAACGTTGCCGTTCTTCAGCAGCTCGGAGTTACCGGTCTTGGCCTCCTCCTTGCTGACGAACATGCCCTGGACCAGAACGGACCCGGCTGGCAGGTCGGTGATGGCCACGAACGACTGGATCGTGCTCGTGTCGTCGACCGCGGTGGCGGGCTTGAACTTGGTGGCGATCTTGTCCTTGACGATGAACCCGTTCGTGATCGCCTCTTGGCCCGTGAGGCCGCGAGGCACGTCCTTCTTGATCACCTGGACGGTGACCTCGCGGTTGTTCTTGCTGGCCTCGTCCTCGACTCCGCCGACGTAGTTGAACAGCGCCACCGCAGCCAGCGCCCCGATCGCGAGGGCCGCGATCAAGATCATGGTTCGCCGAGAGCTCACACCCACCTCATTCCTCGATGGTTCCAGACGTCAGGTCGCCGCCTCACGCGGCCACCACGTGACTTGTCGGCCGAACTTGCCTACGGAATGAGGGGTTTTGGTGGTGAACCGGAGATTCGACCGAACCGGGTCGGCTCGGCCCGCCTTTTACGGGGTCGTCCCCGGTTCGCCCTCCTCGGCGGGGGGCTGGTCGCCGTAGAGCATCTCCCACGCGGCGTCGAGCTCGCTCGGATCGACCGATGGGTCCATGGTCGGCCCGATGTAGTTGCCCTGCTCGTCGTAGGCGTGCTCGCCGAAGTGCTCGCGATACTCCTCGGCCACCTCGCCGCCCTCGGCCGCCTGCTTGATCGACAGGCTGATCCGTCGGCGCTGGAGGTCGAGGTCGATGATCTTCACCCATAGCTCCTCGCCGGGGGTGACGACCTGCTCGGGGAGATCGACGTGGTGTGCCGACATCTCCGAGATGTGGACGAGGCCTTCGATACCGTCGCCGACTTGCACGAAAGCGCCGAACGGTACGAGCTTCGTCACCCGGCCGTACACGAGCTCGCCGACGCGGTGCGTGGTCGCGAACTCTTGCCACGGGTCCTGTTGGGTCGCCTTGAGCGAGAGGCTGATGCGCTCGCGGTCGAGGTCAACGTCGAGGACCTGCACGTCGACCTCGTCGCCGACCTGCACGACAGCACGACGTTGTTCCGGTTCTTGTCGAGCTCGATGATCTTCGCCTCGAGGCTGCGCCCGACGTACGGCTGGAGGTCGCGCACGCGGCGCAGCTCCACCAGCGACGCGGGGAGGAAGCCACGGAGACCGATGTCGAGGATCAGTCCGCCCTTCACGACCTCGATGACCGGGCCCCTGACGACGCCGTCTTCCTCCTTGATCTTCTCGATGCTGCCCCATGCCCGCTCGTACTGGGCTCGCTTCTTGGAGAGGACGAGGCGGCCCTCCTTGTCCTCCTTCTGGAGGACGAGAGCCTCGATCTTCTCGCCCAACGACACGATCTCCCCCGGATCAACGTCGTTGCGGATCGACAGCTCACGGGCCGGGATGACGCCCTCGGACTTGTAGCCGATGTCGAGCAGGACCTCGTCCTTGTCGACCTTCACGACCACGCCCTCGACGATCTGCCCGTCTTCGACGTCGACCATTGTGCCGTCGACGGCGTCTGCGAACGACATGCCGCCAAGGTCGTCTTCGACGACCTGGCGCGGGGTGTACTCGCCCTGCTCGTCGATCGTGCCTCCGGGGCTGGGGGAGGCGGCGGGAGAAGCGGAGGCTACAGCGGCCTCGCCGTCGTCAACGGCGGGCTCGGACATCTCGTCGGGCAACGGTTCAACTCTTCGTGTAGTGGTTTTCCGGATTGGCGGCGCGCCGTCGGCGACAACCGGCGGACCAGGGTATCAGGCTTGGTTATTCGCCTCGGCCCCTTGTCGCGGTGGCGTCGAACGGCCGGCGCGCGACGAGCATGAACTCCGAGCTGTCAATGGTCGGGGGCTTGCGACCGTACGCGCCCGGGTCAACGGACCACACGGCCTCGGGCTGCAGCCCCACGCTCATGGCGAGCAGCTGGAGCTCGCGTGGCGTGTAGCACGTCGTCCACAGATCGGCGGGCGCATCGCTCCCGGCCTCGTTCTTGACGGTGGTCCGCTCGTGGTGGGTCGCGGTCGCGGCGTCGAACCGGTTGCCATCCTCGAGGAACCGGACCTGGAAGTAGGAAGAGAACGCGGTCAGGAGGACCTGGCCTCCCGGGCGTACCGCTCTCGCCATGCCGGCGAGAACGGCTCCGTCGTCCCCGGCGCCGACCAACCCGAAGGCCCCTTGGCACAGGCTGATGACGGCGTCGAACTCGCCCTCGAAGTTGAGGTCCCGCGCGTCGGCTCGCGCGAAGGTGACGCCGGGTGGGGCGTTGGCGGTGGCGAGGTCGATGAACCGCTGGGCGATGTCGATCCCCACGACGGGAATCCCGAGCCGGCCCAGCGCGTTGGCGTGGCGTCCCGGACCGCACCCGACGTCGAGCACCCGTCTCGTGGCGTCGAGGCCGAGTTCCGCGACGAGGAACCCAACCTCCTGGGCCGTGCCCTTCGTGAACGAATACCGCAGATACGCGGACCCGAGATGCTCGGCGATGGGCTCGAACCAATGCGTCAAGTTTCGCCGCCGAACCGGAGGTTCGGCGGCGAGTCCATCGGCGCCCGCCTCTCGGCGGGCACGAAGGCTTCCTGCCGATCGACCGGCAAAGCCGGATCGATCGGCCGACCGAAGGGGGCCGGCGGAGCCGCCCCCCTCGGGCACCCCCCACCTCCCCGCGGCGTCGGCGCGACGTCGGCGAGGGGGCTCAGCGGACGCACTCCCACTCCGGCGGGAACATCTTCCAGCGCTTGTCGGCGTTCAGCCGGCCGCAGTCGTCGGCCGTGGCCACCGCGATCGCGCCGCTGACGAGGATGTAGAGGATTAGCGCCAGGAGCACGACGTACGTGATCAGGCCCTGGCCCGGGCGCTTCGGCATTGTGTTGCTCCTCTTCGATCAGCTCTTTGCGTCCGCCCACGACGGACCGAACGCGAGGTTCACTTCGAGCGGCACTCTTAGCTGGGCCGCTCCTGCCATCGCCTCGGTGGTCACCTTGGCCGCACGATCCCGCTCGGTCGGAGGCACCTCGAGGATCACCTCGTCGTGTACTTGCAGGATGATGCGGCTGGTCATGGCGGCCTCCTCGAGTGCATGATCGAGCCGAACGAGCGCAACCTTGAATATGTCGGCGGCAAGACCCTGGATGCCGGCATTCATGGCTTGGCGTTCGCCGGCCTGGCGGATGCGGAAGTTCCCCGAGCTCAGCTCCGGGATCAGCCGCCGCCGCCCGAACAGCGTCTCGGTGTAACCGCGCTCACGGGCCTCGGAGACCGTCCGCTCCATGTACGCCCGCACGTTGGGAAACGCCTCGAAGTAAGCGTTGAGGATCGTGGCCGCTTCGTCGACAGAGATGTTCAGCCGCTGCGACAGCCCGTAGGACTCCATCCCGTACGCGAGCCCGTACGACACCATCTTCGCCTTCGACCGCTGCGCGATGGTCACGGCGGAGGGCTCCACTCCGAACACCCGCGCCGCGGTCGCGGTGTGGATGTCGGTGCGCGCCTCGAACGCCTCGATCAGCCCGGGGTCCTCGGCGAGGTGGGCGATGCAGCGGAGCTCGATCTGGTTGTAGTCGGCGACGAGCAGCTCGAAGCCCGGGCCGGGGACGAAAGCCTTGCGGAACACCCGGCCGACGTCGCTGCGCACGGGGATGTTGTGGAGGTTGGGTTGGTCCGAGCTGAGCCGACCCGTGCGGGCCACCGTCTGGTTGAACGTCGCATGGATCCGCCCGTCAGCCGCCACCTCGTTCAGCAATCCGTCGCCGTACGTGGACCGGAGCTTCTCGACCTCCCGGTAGCGCAACAGGTGGTCGATGATCGGGTGCTGGCCCGCGAGCTTCTCGAGCGACGCGGCGTCGGTGGAGAAACCTGTCTTCGTGCGCTTCTGTGGCGCCAGCCCCAGGCGGTCGAAGAGGATCTCGCGGAGCTTGATCGTGGAGTTGACGTTGAACTCCTCGCCCGCGTCGGCCCAGATCTCTTTGGTCAGCAACGCGCACTCCTGCTCCAGCTCGTGGCTGAGGCGGCGCAGCTCTTCGACGTCGACGCCAACACCGACGTCTTCCATCTTGGCGAGCACCCGTACGAGCGGGACCTCGATGTCGTCGTTGAGCGTGCGGAGGTGCTGCGCGTCGAGGGCGTCGCAGATCGGCGGGATCAGCCGGTTCACCGCCAGCGCCCGCCGGGCGGCGTCCAGGCCGGCGGGCATCCCGTCGCCGGCGAGGTCGAGCTGGCCTTCGGCCGCGCCGCCGGCCGGCGGCAGTTGCAGGTTGGCGTACCGGAGGAGGAGATCCTCGAGGAGGTACCGGGACTCGGCGGGGTCGAGGAGGTAGGCGGCGAGCATGGTGTCGAGGGTCAGAGTGCGCACGTCGACGCCGAGAGCGGACAGCGCTCGCATGAGGGGCTTGGCCCCGTGGGCCGCGAACGGCCGGCCACCCCGGCCGAACAGAGCGGTCAACCCGTTCCGCACGGCCTTGTCGACGAGCAGCTCGCCAGGGATCCACGCGACGTCGGCGGGTCGATCCTCTGTCTCGACGACCACGGCGAGCCCATCGAGCGGGCTGCGTCCCTCGATGCCCCGCCATCCGGGTGCGACCGCGATGAGCCCGTCCGCCTCGGCGAGGCGAGTCAGCAGTGCGGTCGCCTCCGCCGCGGTGTCGACGGCGACCACCTCGGCCTCGAGCGTGGCCGACGCGGCCATGGCCGGCATGGCATCGTCGCCCACGGCCTCGGCCAGCCGATCGTGGAGGGTGCGAAACTCGAGGAAGTCGAACAGCCGGCGGACCGCTTCCTTGTCGAACGGCGGCATGCGGAGCTGCTCGGGATCGGCGTCGCACGGGACGTCGCGGAGCAACACCATCACGTCAGCGTTGGAACGCACCCGCGCTTCGTGCTCGGCGAGGCTGGCTCGAAGTTTCGGGGTGAGGTCGTCGAGATGTTCGAAGATCCCGTCGAGGCCGCCGTAGGTGGTGATGAGCTTGGCCGCCGTCTTCTCCCCCACTCCCGGGACGCCGGGAAGGTTGTCGGACGGGTCGCCGCGGAGCGCGGCGTACTGCGGGTACAGCGCGGGCGTCACGCCCGTGCGCTCCTCGATGCCGGCCTCGTCGTAGTTGGCGTAGTCGGAGACGCCGCGCCGGTTGTAGAGGACCCGCACGAGCGGGTCCTCTACGAGCTGGTACGCGTCCCGGTCACCGGTGACGATGAGCACCTCGTCGCCGGCGTCGCGGGCGCGGGTGGCCAGCGTGGCGATGATGTCGTCGGCCTCGTAGCCGGCGAGCTCGACGATGGGGATCTTGAACGTCTCGACCACCTGGCGGACCAACCCCATCTGCTGTTTGAGGATGTCGGGGGCGGCGTTGCGGTTGGCCTTGTAGTCGGCGACCCGCTGGTGGCGGAACGTCGGCTCGGGGCGGTCGAGGGCGACCGCGATGGCGTCGGGCTTGTGGTCGCGCATCAGGTTCAACAGCATCGACGTGAACCCGTAGACCGCGTTCGTGACCTGGCCCGACGCCAGCGTGATGTCAGTAGGAAGGGCAAAGAAGGCGCGGTAGGTGAGCGAGTTCCCGTCGATCAGCATCACCTTCGCCATCGACTTGGAGGCTACCCCGCCCGTTCTCGAGGCTGGGGGGGACGGAAAACGTCCCCGTCAGCGTCGGGAACGTTGGGTTACTCGGGCTTCAGGCCGCCGTCGATGACGTCCTGGGCGACGGCCTTGAGCGGCCGGCGGGTGTCCATCGCCGTCTTCTGCAGGAACCGGAACGCATCGTTCTCGCTCATCGCGTAGGTGTCCATGAGACGGCCTTTGGCCCGGTCGACGACCTTGCGGGTCTCGAGCTGCTCTTCGAGGCTGAGCTTCTCGTCGTGCAGCGCCTTCATCTCGTGGAATCGGCCCAGCGCGACCTCGACGGCGGGGATCAGCTCGCTCTTCTGGAACGGCTTCACTAGGTACGCCAGCGCGCCGGCGTCGCGGGCCCGCTCGATGAGGTCGCGTTGGCTGAACGCCGTGAGGATGAGCACCGCCGCGCCGCGGTCGGACGAGATCTCCTTGGCCGCCGACAGACCGTCGAGGCCGGGCATCTTGATGTCGAGGATGGCGAGGTCGGGCGAGAGTTGGCGGACGAGCTCGATGGCCTCGTCGCCGCGGCCGGTCTCGCCGACCACGTCGTAGCCCTCTTCTTCGAGCGTCTCCTTCAGGTCGAGGCGGATGATGGCCTCGTCCTCTGCGATCACAACGCGGATCGGCGTCGGCACCGAGGTCCCCTTTCGGTCGTAGGCATGGATGGACCGGACCGGAGCGCGGTCAATGCGTTTCGGCCAGGAGGCGGTCGAGCAGCTCGTCCTGGGTCTGCTCGAGTCGCTCGATGTTGGCGAGGACCTCGGCCCGGTGCTTCGACATGACGTCGGCGTGGCGTTGCGCGTCGCGATGTTCACGATCGGCAAGGGGCGTCTCGGAGACGAGCGAGCGGATGCGGGCGTCGTCCGCCGCGTCGGCCAGCATGACCAACTGCTCGTCGGTGACGTTCAACTCCCCGCGCAGTTCCTTCAGCCGTTCGGCGACCTCGGTGAGCCGTCGTTCGACAAGGGACCGCGACATAGGGCGATGATTCTACTTACCCCTGTCTGGCGACCTGCTTGACTTGCGGCAACGTGAAACGCCTGTTCCTGCTGGCCTTCATTTGGGGCTGGTCGTTCCTGTTCATCAAAGTGGCGGTCGGCGGCATGTCTCCGCCGACGGTCGCGTGCGCGCGGGTGGGGCTCGGCGGGCTCACCCTGCATGTGATCCTGCGCATGCAGGGCCGCCGGCTGCCGACCGACCGCGCTACCTGGCGCCGCTTCACCATCGTCGCCTTCCTCGGCTCGTCGCTCCCGTTCACGATGCTCGCCTGGGGGGAGGAGCGGATCACCTCCGCGCTGACGGCCGTCCTCAACGCGTCGACGCCGCTGTTCACCGCAATCGCGGCTGCGGTGCTCCTGCGTGACCGCCTGCGTCCGCCGCAGATCCTCGGCCTGGGGCTCGGCTTGGCGGGTGTCGCGGTCGCGGCCGGGCTCGGAAGTGGCGACCTCGCCGACTCTTCGATCTGGGGCTCGCTGGCCTCCGTGGGCGCGGGCGCCTCGTACGGGCTGGCGTTCGTCTACATGCGGCGCCACCTGACCGGTATCCCCCCGATCGTGGCCGCGACGGGCCAGCTGACGATGGCGACCGTGCTGCTCCTGCCCTTCGCAGCGGCCACGTCGGTGAGCACCGGCATCCACGTCCGGCCGCACCGGATACTGGCCGTCCTCCTTCTTGGCGTCGTCGGGACCGGCATTGCCTACATCCTCAACTACCGCATCGTCGGGGAACTGGGACCGACGCGGGCGTCGCTCGTCACCTACATCATCCCCGTCGTCGCGGTCGCGGTCGGGGTCGCCGTCCTCGACGAGCCGTTCGAGCTCCGCCTCCTCGCGGGGGGCGTGATGATCGTCGCGGGTATCGCCCTCGTGAACGAGCGGCTCGTCGCCCGGCGCGCGCTCGCGGACGCGAGGCGCTGATGGCGACCGACGAATGGGGCGTCGACGACGGCTACTGGGACATCAGCGGTCGTTGGCACGACACCCCGCCCGACACTCGGCGTGCCCTGCGCGTGGCGATGGGCGGGCACGGCGACGTCGAGGATCCCCCGCCCCGGTCGCGCCCGGTGTGGTTCGTGCGCCACGGGACGACACCACCGATCGAACGACCCGCCGACCTCCTCCTCGAGGACGGCAGCCGGATCGATGCCGCGCGAGCACTCCCCGCTGACCTCCCCTTGGGCTACCACGACCTGCACCCCTCCGACGGCGGACCAACGACCCGGCTGATCGTCACGCCCGCCCGCTGCCACCTGCCCGAGGACCTCGACGTCTGGGGATGGAACGTCCAGCTCTACGCGGCCCGGTCGAGCCAGAGTTGGGGCATCGGCGACCTCGCCGACCTTCGCCGGATCGGGCGCTGGTCGGCCGGACTCGGGGCCGCGATCCTCGTGGTGAACCCGCTGCATGCGCCGGCCCCGCTCGATCACCAGGAGCCGAGCCCGTATTTCCCGAGCAGTCGGCGCTACCGCAATCCGCTGTACCTGCGGATCGAAGAGGTTCCGGGCTTCCATCCGGGCGACGCCGTGCTGAGAAAAGCGGCCGCGCGAGGCCGGGCGCTCAACGATCAGCGGCGGATCGAGCGCGACGAGGTGTGGGCGCTGAAGCGGCGGGCGCTCGAGCAGCTGTGGGGTGCGTTCCTCGGCGATCCCCGTTTCGAGCGCTACCTCGTGGAGCACGGCACTCCACTCCGCCAGTACGCGACCTTCTGCGCGCTGGTCGAGCACCACGGCGTCGGCTGGCCGAAGTGGCCGGCCGAACACCGTCGCCCTGACGGACCGGGCGTACTTCGCTTCGCGGCCCTCCACCGCGACCGGGTGCGCTTCCATGCCTGGGTGCAATGGCTGCTCGACGAGCAGCTCGCTGCGGCGCACGCCGAGATCCCGTTGCTCCACGACCTCGCGGTGGGGATCGACCCCGACGGGGCCGACGGGTGGGTCTGGCAGGACGTCTTGGCCCCCGGTGTCCGGGTCGGCGCCCCGCCCGACGAGTTCAACCTGCGCGGCCAAGACTGGGGCTTCCCGCCGTTCGTTCCCTGGCGTCTGCGGGCCGCGGGGTACGAGCCGTTCGTTCAAACCGTACGGGCGGCCTTACGCCACGCCGGCGCGATGCGCATCGATCACGTGATGGGGTTGTTCCGGCTGTTCTGGATCCCGGCCGACGGCACACCCGACGAAGGGGCCTACGTTCGCTACCCGAGCACTGATCTGCTCGACATCGTCGCCCTCGAGAGCGTGCGGGCGGGTGCCGTCGTCGTCGGTGAGGACCTCGGCACGGTCGAGGACCAGGTCCGCGACGACCTCCGGAAACGGGGTGTCCTGTCGTATCGACTGCTCTGGTTCGAACACGAGCCGCCGGAGCGGTTTCCGCGCCAAGCGCTCGCCGCGGTCACGACTCACGACCTGCCGACGATCGCTGGCGTGTGGTCCGGTCACGACCTCGAGGCCCAACGCTCCGCCGGGCTCACACCGAATGAGGCAGCCTCCACGGACCTTCGCCGCCACATTGGCGAATTGGCGCACGTTGCCGCCGACGCGCCCGTGTCCGATGTGATCATCGGCGCCTACGCACGCTTGGCCGAGGCGCCGTCGATGATCGTCACTGCCGCGCTCGACGACGCCCTCGGGGTCGAGGAACGGCCGAACATGCCCGGCACCACCGACGGCTGGCCGAACTGGTCGATCGCCTTGCCCGTCCCGCTCGAGTCGGTCGAACAAGACGAAGGGATCGGCCACGTCGCGGCAGCCTTCGCGGCGAGCCGCGAACCGCTCAAGAACCCTGCGGACTAGTCCGATAGGGGGATCAGGTAAATGCCCCACTCCGGGGATTGCCAGCAGCTGCGTTCACGTGGCCCAATGGTCGTCGCCTCGATCGCCGGCGGTACGGTCGGCGGTGGTGTCGGTCGATCCGTTCCCGCTCGGGCCTTTGCGGTATCTGTACGTGGGGTCGGCGGACGTCGCCGCCGACCTCGCTTGGTACAACGAGGCCCTCGGTGCCGACCTGGTCTGGCGGTTCCAGGCGTTCGGCGCGGACGTCGCCGCGGTGCGCATGGACGGCGGTGGATTGCAGGAAGGCGAGGGCGAGCGCGGCCCGCCCACCGGTCCCCTGGTGCTGCTCGCCGACCACCGGCCGGTGCCCAGTGTGCTGCCGATCTACGCAGTGAGAAGCGTGGGCGCGATGGCCGAGTGGCTGTCGGCGACGGGATGGCTCGAGTCGGCCACCCGAGTCGAGGTCCCCGACGGCCCGTGCCTCGTGCTGCGCGACCCGAGCGGCAACGAGATCGCTCTGCTCGAGGTGGTACGCCCCGACGCGATGACGAAGGCCTATGTCGACCCCGGCAACCCACGCGCGGTGCGCGGGAGCTGAAGCCGTCGGAGCCGCCCACCCCCGGTTCTGTCGGTGGTTATCCGGACATAGACCCCACAACTACCGACAGAACGGAACGGGGGGAGGGTGCCCGGGGCGGGACTTGAACCCGCACGCCCTTTCGGACAATGGATTTTGAGTCCATCGCGTCTGCCATTCCGCCACCCGGGCCCGTACGTGAAGCGTAACCTCATGACATGCCGCTATTTCGCCGAGTTCGTCGTCGGCGGCGCGTGCTCCGTCGGCTGGCCCTCCTCGGAGGGGCGGCCGCCGCCGTGACGGTCGCCCGAAACCGCCAGTTCGCCCGGAACGAAGACCGGTACGCCGGCCCGACCGCGCCGCCCGAGCCCGCGCCGGCAGGTCAGCCGCCGGAAAGCTGAGTGTCACGGAGTGTTTCCGACACGCGAATGAAACCTAGCTGTGCGCGCGCGAGTCTGATCTTGACCAGCACGCGCACCCGGGGGTCGCCCGCACGATGATCGCCTTCACCTTCCCCGGTCAGGGGTCCCAGAAGCCCGGCATGGGCGCGCCGTGGCACCAGCATCCGAGCTGGGAGCTCGTGGCCGAAGCGTCTGAAGCCGCCGGCCGTGACCTCGAACACCTCCTCCTCGATGCCGACGCCGAGGAGCTGAAGCTCACCCGCAACGCCCAGCTCGCCACCTTCGTACTCAGCATGGTGGTGCTCGACGCCGTCGAACGCCTCGGCGTCGAGCCCGACCGCCTCGCGGGCCACAGCCTCGGCGAGTACAGCGCGCTCACCGCCTCGGGCGCCCTCGACTTCGAGGACGGCGTCCGCCTCGTCGCCGAACGGGGCGAGGCGATGCAGATCGCGGCGGAGGAACGCCGGGGCACGATGGCCGCGGTACTCGGCCTCGACGACGACGACGTCGAGATCGCATGCAACCGGGTCGGCGCCGACGTGTGGGTGGCCAACTTCAATGCCCCCGGCCAGGTCGTCATCGCCGGCGACCCCGACGCCGTCGCCCGAGCCAGCGAGATCGCGAAGACGCTCGGCGCCAAGAAGGTCCTGCCGGTGGCGGTGAACGGCGCCTTTCACACGCCGTACATGGCGCCCGCCCGCGACCGCCTCAAGAAGGCGCTCAAGGAACTGGATCTGCGCGACCTCGACCTGCCCGTGGTCGCGAACGTCGATGCCCGCCCGCATGTGGACCACACCGAATGGGCCGGCCTGCTCGCCGCCCAGCTGTGCAGCCCGGTCCGGTGGCGACAGACGCTCCACCAACTCGCGGGCGAGGGCGTCACCACGTTCCTCGAACTCGGCCCCGGCACCGCGCTCACGGGGATGGTGAGGCGCACGATCGAGGGGGCGCGCACCATCGCCATCGGTGCGCCCGACGACCTCGACGGCCTCCTCGAGGCGTTGGCCGGCCATCCGGCCTCGTCGGTCGTCCAGGAAGGCGAGCACCTCTTCATGGTCGAGCGCATGATCGTGAGCCCGGCCGCCGGTGTCTTCGTGCCCGCCGACCCGACCGGCAACGGGGGTCGCACGATCGAGGTCGGCCAGGTGATCGGTCTCGTGGCCGACGTCGAGGTCCGCTCGCCCTTCGCGGGCACTCTGGAGAGCTTCCTCGCGGTGGATGGGGAACGGGTGATGCCCCGTCAGCCCATCGCCTGGCTGCGCACCGCGTGACCGCCGCCAGGGGAGGCCGGATCACCGGGTGGGGCACAGCCCTGCCCGAAAAGGTGCTCACCAACGCCGATCTCGAGAACATGCTCGACACCACCGACGCGTGGATCACCGAGCGGAGCGGCATCAAGGAGCGTCGCATCGGGGGGACGACGGCCGGGCTCGCCGTCGAGGCCGGCGTACAGGCCCTCGCCACCGCCGGCCTTCAACCTTCCGACATCGACATGCTCGTACTGGCCACGACCACTCCGGATCAGACCGTCCCCGCGACCTCGGCCGCGGTGCAGCACGAGATAGGCCTGCGCTGCGGCGCGTTCGACTTGAACGCGGCGTGCTCCGGCTTCGTCTACGCCCTTGTCGCGGCCAACGGGTTCCTCGTCCAGGGCATGGAGCGCGTCCTCGTGATCGGCAGCGAGACCCTGAGCCGGATCACCGACTGGGAGGACCGCTCGACCGCCGTGCTCTTCGGCGACGGCGCGGGCGCCGTCGTACTCGAGGCCGCCGACCCGACCCGGGTGCTCAGCTGGGACCTCGGTACCGACGGCTCGGCCCGACCCCTCCTCTACGCCGACCTCGGCGGGACCCTCGAGATGGAGGGACGGGAGGTCTTCCGCCGCGCGGTGCGGGTCATGGTCGACTCCGGGCTCCGCTCGATTCAGCGTGCCGGCGTCACGGTCGACGACATCGCGCTGGTCGTTCCTCACCAAGCCAACATCCGCATCATCGAGGCGGCCAACCAACGTCTCGGCATCCCGATGGAGCGGACGGCCATCGTGCTCCACCGCACCGGCAACACATCATCCGCGTCGATCCCGCTCGCGCTGGTCGATGCCATCGAGACCGGGCGCCTCAAGCCCGGCGACCTCATGTTGCTGGTCGGGTTCGGCGCGGGGATGACGTGGGCCAGCGCGGTCGTCCGGTGGGACGGCGCGTGAGCGAACCTCGTACCGTCGTCGTCACCGGCGGCTCCAGGGGGATCGGGCTGGCGTGCGCACGGGCCTTCGACGCCCAGGGCGACCGGGTCGCGGTCCTGTACCGGAGCAAGCCGGTCGACGACCTCTTCTCGGTCCAGTGCGACGTGAGCCTTCCGGAGGAGGTCGACGCCGCGTTCAGCGCCGTCGAGGAGGCGCTCGGGCCCGTGCAGGTGGTCGTCGCCAACGCCGGTGTCACCCGCGACACGCTTCTCGTCCGCATGAGCGAGGACGACTGGAGCGAGGTGCTGGCCACGAACCTCACCGGCGGCTACCACGTCGCCCGCCGCGCCATCGGCCCGATGATGCGGGCGCGATGGGGGCGCATCGTGTTCATGTCGTCGGTCGGCGCCTACATAGGAGCCACCGGCCAGGCCAACTACGCCGCCGCGAAGGCCGGCCTCATCGGCCTGGCCCGCACCATCGCTCGCGAGTACGCGACCCGAGGGATCACCGTGAACGTGGTGACGCCCGGTCCCATCAGCACCGACATGACCGACGCGCTCGGTGCCGAGCGGCGGGCCGCCATGGCCGACGCCGTTCCCGTCAAGCGCTTCGGCACCGTCGAGGAGGTTGCCGCCGCGGTGCGGTTCCTCGCCTCCGATGACGCGGCCTACATCACCGGTGCCATCATCCCCGTGGACGGTGGCCTCGGTATGGGCCACTGAACCCAGCACAGGAGAGACACGTGAGTGACCAAGACCCCTTCGAGCGGTTCCGCAAGTGCGCAGTGAGCGTGCTGTCCGTGGAGCCCGACAAAGTAACGAAGGACGCCCGGTTCGGCGACGACCTCGACGCTGACAGCCTCGACCTCGTCGAGCTCGTCATGGCGCTCGAAGAGGAGTTCGACGTCGAGGTCGACGAGAAGGAGCTCGAGGACATCGAGACCGTCGGTCAGGCCTTCGACCTCATCAGCTCCAAGCTCACCGTTTCGTGAACAGCGGCGCGTCCACCCGACGGGTGGCGGTGACCGGCCTCGGCGTCGTTTCCCCGTGCGGTATCGGACGAGACGCGTATTGGTCCGGTCTGATCGGGCCGGCTCCCATCGGCGAACGGCGAGTCATGGGCTTCGATCCCGAACCCTTCTACGCCAATCCGAAGGAAGCGCGCCGCGCCGACCGCTTCACCCAGTTCGCGATCGCAGCCGCCATCGAGGCCATCGACCAAGCCGGTGGACCCCACGACGTCGTCGGCGATCCCGAGCGGGCCGCGGTCATCCTCGGCACCGGCGTCGGCGGTCTCGAAACGCTCGAGGAACAGATCCAGACGCTGCTGGAGAAGGGCGCCCGCCGGGTCTCGCCGTTCCTCGTACCGATGATGATGGCCAATGCCGCGTCCGCTGCGCTGTCGATGCGCTTCGGGTTGCGGGGACCGTGCGAGACGACAGTCACTGCGTGCGCCGCCGGTACCCACGCCATCGGCAACGCGGCGCGTCTCATCGCCACCGGCCGTTGCGATGTCGCCCTCACCGGCGGCTCCGAGGCGTCGATGACGCCCACCTCGCTGGCCGGGTTCGGCAACATGACCGCGCTCTCGTCGACCGGTGTGTCGCAACCGTTCGGCGCCGGCCGCGACGGGTTCATGATCGCGGAGGGCGCCGCCGTCCTCGTCCTCGAGGAACTGGAACGGGCGAAGGGCCGGGGCGCGATCATCCTCGGCGAGATCGTGGGCGCGGCCAGCAATGCCGACGCCCACCACATCACCGCCCCCTCCCCCGGCGGCACCGGCGCCGTGACGTGCATGGAACTGGCCCTCATCGACGCTGGGCTGGCACCGTCCGACGTCGTCCAGATCAACGCCCACGGGACGTCCACCCCGCTCAACGACGCCGCCGAAGCCGAAGCCATCGCCAAGGTCTTCGGGACGCCCGGCGGCCCGCCGGTGACGTCCACCAAGGGCGTCACCGGCCACGCGCTGGGCGCGGCCGGCGCGCTCGAGGCCGCCGCGGTCCTGCTGTCGATCGCCCACTCGCTCATTCCGCCCACGGCAGGGACTTCGGAGCGGGACCCCGAGATCGCACCCATCGACCTGGTCGTCGGCGAGGCGCGGCCGTGGACGCCGGGCCCCGCCCTGTCGAACAGCTTCGGCTTCGGGGGCCACAACGGCTGCCTGGTGATCAGCCCGTCAGCATGACCCCCTCGAGCGTGAGCAGGTAGCGCTTCACGTCGAGACCGCCGCCGTACCCGCCGAGCGCGCCGCCGGTGCGGAGCACTCGATGGCACGGGACCACGATCGGCACGGGGTTCGTGGCCATCGAACTGCCGACGGCCCGCGACGCGTTCGGACGACCGACCCGCTGAGCAAGCTCGCCGTAACTCACGACCTGACCGAAACCGACCTCTCGGTACAGGTGCTGGAGGACGTCCCGCCGGAACCCCTTCGAGAGCGCCCAGTCGACCGGCACCTCGAAATGGTGGCGGGTGCCGGCGAAGTACTCGTCCAACTCGCGGCGTACGGGGTCGAGTCGGGCCGGCGCTTCGAGCACCCTGGGTGACACTCGCTCGGCCAGTTGCTCGAACGCGGCGTCGTCGACGCCGAAGGACACGAGCACGAGGCCACGCTCGGTGGCGGCGACCATCAAGTCACCCCACGGGGCGTCGACGGTCGCCCACGCGACGTCGACGAGGTGCTCCTCGTCGGCGCGACGGGCCAGCGCCGCCGTCGCCCTCTCTACGTCGGCCTCGTCGACCGGCGGTCCGCCACGCAACAATTCCTCGATCGCGGTCATGGCCGCATCACCTCTCTCAGCTTGTCCAACCCGGTATGAACGTTCTGGCGTGCCGCGGCCTCCGAGCACTCGAGCGTGTCGGCGACCTCCGCGTACGGACGGTCGGCCACCACGCGTAGGAGCACCGCGCTGCGTTGCTTGGCCGGCAACTCCCGGACGGCAGCCCACACGTCGTCGTCGGGGTCGAGGGTGGCGATCTCGTACGACGTCGCCCGCTCCGGCACCGCACCGACCGGCACGGGCCGGCGCTCTCTGGCGCGGGCGGCGTCGATCACCTTGCGGTGGGCGATGGTGAACAACCACCCCCCGAGGTTCGAGCCGTCCCTGAGCGACGGGTAGGCGCGCAATGCGGCGATCATCGTTTCCTGGAAGCAGTCGTTGGCCTCGTGCGGGCCGACAGCGGCGACCAGGTAGCGATACACGCCGTGACGGTGGGCGTCGAGCAACGATTGGAACGGCGGCAGCGTCACGTGAGGAGAACGATCACGGGCCGCGAGTTGTGAGGTGGAGCCACGGGAATCTCTTCTAGCGTCGCAGGGATGGAATCACGCACAATCGGCCGCCTCACCGTGTCCGTCGTCGGGATCGGCTGCAACAACTTCGGCGGCCGCACCGAGGAGGCCGCGACTCGCGCGGTGGTCGCCGCCGCGCTGGACGAGGGCATCACGTTGTTCGACACCGCCGACATCTACGGCGGCACCCGGAGCGAAGAACTTCTCGGCGCGGCGCTCGGGCCGCGGCGCGACGACGTCGTGATCGCGACCAAGTTCGGCATGGGCGACGGCGCGAAGTTGCCGGCGGGTGCCAGTGCTGCGTCGATCGCGTCGGCGGTCGAGGGGAGCCTCCGCCGTCTGGGCACCGACCGCATCGACCTCTACCAACTCCACGCCCCCGACGACGCCACCCCGATCGACGAGACGCTGGCCGCGCTCGACCGTCTCGTCAACGACGGGAAGGTCCTCGAGATCGGTTGCTCCAACTTCGACGGCGCTCGGCTCGACGACGCCGCTGCGTCCGCAGAGAAGCACGCGACCGCGCCCTTCGTGAGCGTGCAGAACGAGCTGAGCTTGCTGCGCCGCAGGGGCGAGTCCGATCTGCGGTCGGCGTGCGAACGCCATCAACTCGCCATCCTCCCCTACTTCCCCCTCGCCAGCGGCATGTTGACGGGCAAGTACCGGCGCGGCAAGGAGCCGCCGGCGGGAACCCGGCTCGCGTCCATGGCGCCCGAAGGTCGCGAGCGCGCGTTGTCCGAGCGCCGGTTCGATGTCGTCGAAGCCCTCGAGGCATTCGCCCGCGAGCGGGGGCACACGCTGCTCGAGCTGGCGATGTCGTGGCTGGCCGGCATCCCGCACCTGGCGTCGGTCATCGCGGGGGCGACGAAGCCCGAGCAGGTCCGCGCCAACGCGGCCGCCGTGGGGTGGTTGCTCACCGACGAGGATCGCACCGACCTGGACCGGATCTCACCCGAGCGCTGAACCCCGGATCGCACGTCCGGTTGCCCTTTTGGGCCTTTACTCGCCCCCATCGTCCTTGTTTCACTGCGAGTCATGGCCGATGTCGTGAGTGACCTCCTGGGTCAACTGCCCGGCGAGATCATCGATCTGCTGAAGAAACTCGGCAGTGCCCGGTCGTGCGTCATCGAGATCGTCAACAAGTCCGACCGCGTGATCCGGCGCGGCGTCGACGAGCATTCCAGCGGAGGGTTCGCCAAGCTCCCACCGGACTCCATCGAGCCTGGCCAAACGGGCCACTGCGTCGCGACCAGCCCGGCGAACAACCCGTTCGTCGGCGCCGTCGGGAAGATGGGCTGGTTCCTCGACGGCGATACGACGTGGCACATCGCCTGGGGCAACCCCCGCGGTGGGGCGGTCACTTCGTCCACGAGCATCGACGGGATCAACGCCTCGAAGTTCAGTGCCGACGACTTCCACGGCAACCAGGACGTCGCCGAGTTCCGGTTCACGCTCTTCGGAGGAGCCGGACCGCCGAAACCCAAGCCCTCCGGCGGCGACGCCGCCAACGCGACGTGCCTCGTGACGGTCAACAACCACACGACGTCGGCGCTCACGCTGGTCGACCAGGGCCACGAGCGCGGCGACTTCATGACGTTCCCGGCCGCGACCGTCGAGGCGGGCGGGTCGACGACCTTCGCGTCGGTCGAGACACCGAACAGTCCCGAGCAGGGGTCGAAGGGGTTCCTGCTCTACCAGGTCGGGGGCCCGGGCACCTGCACGTGGCGGGTCGATTGGGACAATCCCGAGGGCGCCCGGAACACGACGGCGTCCACTCTCGACGGTCCCCAGGCGGCGGGCTTCCAGGGTCTGGACCAGATCGGCCAGGGCGACGAGAACGTGCCCGTCGTCTTCACCATCTCGGGGGCGGGAGGGCAAAGCCCCAAGCCCGAACCCAAGCCCGAACCCAAGCCCGAACCCGAGCCGGAACCCGAGCCGGACTACACACCCCCGGTCGAGCAGACCCAACCCACGCTTCGCCTGAACGACCGTAGTGCCGACGGTTGGGTCGAGTACCTGCAGGAGCTCCTCAACCACCAGTTCGGGATGCAGCGGGTGCCGGTCGACGGGGTGTTCGGCGACGGCACGCACCGGGCGGTCCTGGACTTCCAGGCCCGAGAAGGTCTGATGCATGACGGCGTCGTCGGCAATCAGACATGGGCCGCACTCCGGGAGGCGACGCCCCAGCCGCCCAGCACCGACGGCCGGCAGCCGCACGAGTTCGTCGAGCACGGCGCCGAGGCGCGGTGGGCGACGGAGAACGCGGACTTCGTCGCTCATAACGAGGACACCGACGAACTCCTCATCATGGCGATTGGTGTCGGCGACACACCCATTCCGGCGAATGCGATCGCCACCGTCCGCGTCATGGGCGCCAACGGCGCAAGTCATGTGGTGCAGGTCGTGATCGATCCACCGTTCACCGCCCAGCAGCAGGGCAGCATCCACTTCGTGCGCGTCCCGGCGTTTCGCCAGACCTACGGCGATGGCACGCACATGATCGAGGCGTATCTCCCGCCCGAGCTCGGGGGCGATCAGATCCAAACGCAGTTCACGCTCGCCTGACGGCGGGCGGTCAGACGACGGCCGTCAGGCCACGGCCTTCAGCAGGTTGCCGGCCGTGTCCTTGGGGCTGATCTTGTACCAGGCCTCCGCGATCTTGCCCTTCTCGTCGATCAGGAAGGCCGACCGGAGGATGCCCATGTACTTCTTGCCGTACATGCTCTTCTCGGTCCACACGTCGTAGGCCTCGGCCACCGCGTGATCCTCGTCGGCGAGGAGCGGAAAGCCGAGTCCGTACTTGGCGTCGAACTTCTTCTGCCTCGCCGGCTTGTCCGGGCTGATACCCAGTACGACGGTGTCGCCGACCTGAGGCATCGCATCCCGCAAGAGGCACGCCTGCTGTGTGCAGCCCGGCGTGTCCGCCTTCGGGTAGAAGTAGATCAAATGCCACACCTTGTTGGCCTTCAACGACTTGGAGAGGCTGAACGGCTCACCGTGCTGGTCGAGCAGGGTGAAGTCGGGGGCCTTGTCACCTGGCTTGAGCGGCATGGGCTTCACGATAGGTCTGCCGCGGTTGACCTCCTCGCTACGGTTGACGTCGTGGAGGGCGTGAGACTTCCGACGCGCGTGCGCTGCCACCTGCACGACGACAGTCGCCGTTGGTGCGCTGCCACCTGCACGACGACAGTCGCCGTTGGGGGCGCTTCGTGCCGCGCGACGACGACATCTTCATCTCGACTCCACCGAAGTCGGGGACGACCTGGACGCAGGGGATCGTCTCCTCACTGCTGTGGCCGGATGGCGACGCGCCCGCGCCAGCATTCGATGTCAGTCCGTGGGTTGATGCCCGGATCGTGCCGGTCGACGAGATGATGGCGAGGCTCGAGGCGATACCGCACCGGCGGTTCCTCAAGACGCACAGCCCCGCCGATACCACGCCGATCTTCAGATGGTGCCGCTACCTCGCGGTCTACAGGGATGGTCGTGATGCGCTCGTGTCGTGGGCGAACCATCGGGCGAAGATGCGGCCCGAGATCACCGAGGCACTCAACGCTGACGCCGCCCGTGACGGCATCACCCCCTGGCCACCCACGTGGAACGGCGACCTCGACGTGCTCTTCGACGAGTGGGTTGACTGGGGCACCCCGATGGAGCATCTCGCATCGTGGTGGCCACTCCGCCACGAGCCGTTCGTGCTGCTCGTGCATTACGCAGATCTGCTCGCCGACCTCGAGGGCGAGATGCAGAGGATCGCCGGGTTCCTGGGCATCGATGTCCCGAGCGACCGGTGGCCTGGTGCCGTTGACCGCTGCCGGTTCGAATCGATGCGTGACCAGCACGGATCCGGCTCCTTGCTCCAGAGCGCGTTCGAAGGTGGCGAGTCGGCGTTCTTCAACCGCGGGACGAACGGACGCTGGCGTGAGGTCCTCAACGCGAAGCAGCTCGCTCGGCACGACGCACTCGTCGCCGAGCAGCTGCCGCCCGACGCAGCTTCGTGGCTCGAGCATGGATCGCTCGCGCTCGGACGTCGCCCCGAGGCGTCCGATCAACGCTGAGCCTCGGGGGCGTCTACGCGCCCGGGTAGAAGTAGAGCAAGTGCCGGACCTTCTTGACCTTGAGGGACTTGCTCAGCGAGAAGGGCTCGCCGTTCTGGTCGAGCAGTGTGAAGTCGGGGGCCTTGTCACCGGGCTTCAGCATGCCCACAAGGTAGCGGCGGTTCTTCGTTGTCAGATCGATGTCTGAATCGTCGGCAACGGACGATCGGCCAGTGTGTGTCGTTTCGCTGATATCACGGCCCTCTGGACACCCGTAGCGCCCTGCGCGACTCGCAGGGGCTGTCCAGACTCTTGACAGGAAAGACAAGTTCTTGGACTAGGATGACCTCGTGCCTGACGAGCTCACCCTGCGGCTCCAGCGCACCGAGGCTCTCGAACTCCTCGCGGTCGTGCAGGCGACGCTGAACGCGATAGCTCGGAGCACAGATCTGACCGTCGGCGCGGCGATCCTGACTGGCGTCAAGGCGAAGCTCATCGACGCGCTGGAGGGCAATTGATGATGACGAGGAGATGCTCATGACGAAGACAGTCGATGCACTCGACCGACTCGCGGACGCAGCGTTCGCGGAGCTGTCAGCAGCTCGTCCCCGCGATGACGCCGTCGGCGCGGCGATCGCAGCCGCGTCACTCCTGGCCGAACGCGCTGCACGAGAGATCATGGATCGCGACCGAGTAATCCGGATCGCGAAGCAGGAGGGGGCGTCGCTTCGGGCCCTGGCCCAAGCGACTGGGCTCAGCCGTCAGACGATCGCCAACATCTGCGCCGCCGGCGCCTCCTCCGCCAAGAAGCGGGCTCGAGCGAGCTGATCTTCCGGTCGTCTACGCGCTCGGGTAGAAGTAGATGAAGTGCCGTACCTTCCGCTCCTTCAGCGACCTCTTGAGCGAGAAGGGCTGCCCGTGCTGATCGAGCAGGGTGACGTCGGGGGCCTTGTCACCCGGCTTGAGCGGCATGGACTCGACGATAGGTCGCAGCTGACGGGCCTCCTGCGGAAGCTCGCGCCATTGGTCTGATGCAAGCCGCGGCGTGCGCGTCGCGCACCGGATGCGTCGTCAGAGAAGGGCGGCGGCGAACTCGTCGTGGTGGTCGGTCCACCAGCGGCGCCGGCGGTCGTAGCGTTCGCTGCCACCGGTCCGGTTCCATATCTCGACAGCGTTCGGGTCACCGGCGTCGACGCTGCGCCGGACGGCTGCTTCGATGCGGGCGATGGCATCGTCCATGGCGGTGAGCAGCTCCGCCCGGCCGTCCCGGTCCAGTCCGTAGGCGTCGGCGACGAGTCGTAGCCGTGCCGGCCGGTCGGCGGGCCGCCAGCCGAGCCGGGCCTGGTCGAACTCGTCGTCGATCGGTACACAGAGGCGGGCGAGCTGGGCGAGGTCGTAGACGGGGCGGCCAGGAGCAGCGAACTCGAAGTCAAGCAGCGCAACGGCGATGCCGTCACGGAAGACGACATTCGAAGGCTCCACGTCGTTGTGGCACACGAGCGTCCCACCCGCAGGGTCGGCCAGACTGTCGTCCCAGGTGAGACCCTGAGGGTCGAACCCTCGGGCGACGTCGTGCAGCCCGCGCAGCAGCCTGGCGATGGACGCCAGCGCGGTGTCGGACTGGCTCCAGTCCGGATAGGGCGGCACGGGAACCTCGCCGTTGATGAACACGAGGCGCTCGCGCCCATCCTCGTCGATGCCGACCGGCGACGAGGCGCCCTCGAAGCCGGCGTGCCTCACCGCCCGTAGGAAGGCGTGGATCGAACCCGAGTGCGGAGTCGAGGGGCGAAGAACATGCGGACCGACGCGGACGACCTGGCCCGCGTTCGCGATCCCGCCATCGAGCTTCTGCTCAGCCGGGCCACTGTGACGGACTTCCTTCAACATCGGTCTTCGCATGCGCGTCCGAACTCCGGCCGTCTACGCGCCCGGGTAGAAGTACACGAGCAGCGTGAAGTGCGGGACCTTGTCACCTGGCTTGAGCGGAATGCGCTCGACGATAGGCCGCTCGCGGTCGTCGCCCGCACGGCACAGAACGACGGGGGCCGGTCGACGCGGCAAATTGTGCGGACTGACCCTCGCTGCATCGCCGAGGATTGCGGCCATGTCCATCGACATGTTCGTCGACCCCGCCGATGACCCGCGGACCGAACCTCCGCCCCTGGGCGACGAGCGCGCCACCCTCGTCGGGTTTCTGCGCTGGCATCGCGAGACGCTGGAGCTGAAGTGCTCCGGCCTCGACGCCGCCGACCTCGCCCGTCGCTCCGTGGATGCCTCCACGCTGTCGCTGCTCGGTTTGGTGCGCCACATGGCCGACGTCGAGCGCGGCTGGTTCCGGCGGATGCTGGCCGGCGAGGATGTGCCGTCGCACTTCTCCTCCAACGCCGACCCCGACGGCGACTTCGATGGCGCGGTGCCCGATCCCGCGGTAGTCACGCAGGCGTGGGCGGTGTGGCGGGCCGAGGTCGCGTTCGCGGAGCGGTTCGTAGCCGAGGCGCCTGACCTCGACATCACGGGCGTCGAGGACGATCCATGGCGGGGCGCGATGTCGCTGCGCTGGGTGCTGGTGCACATGGTGGAGGAGTACGCCCGCCACAACGGCCACGCCGATCTGCTGCGCCAGGCGATCGACGGGGCGGCGGGTCAGTGATGCCTACGCTTCATCCGTGACGCTCGAGTGGGAGCAGACGATCATCGACTCGCGGGACCCGGCAGCCCTGGGTCGGTGGTGGCAGGAAGCGCTCGGCTGGGTCGTCGTGAACGATGCCGCCGACGAGTTCGAGATCCGACCAGCCGCGGACCGACTTCCTGGCCTGTTGTTCGTCCCGGTACCTGAGCCGAAGACGATCAAGAACCGACTCCACCTCGACTTCCGCCCAACCGACCGCGACGCCGAGGTCGAGCGGTTGCTTGCGCTCGGCGCGACTCGCGCCGACGTCGGGCAAAGTGCGGAGTCCTGGGTCGTGCTGGCCGACCCAGAGGGCAACGAGTTCTGCGTGCTCGAGTCCCGAGGAGGGTGACCGCTGCTCGCCAGCCAGAGCAAACCTAGGATCGCTGCGTGGCCGACTGGGTGACGATCTCGGCGTTGGCCACCGCCGGCGGCACGCTCGTTCTCGCCGCGGCCACGTTCGCGTCAGTCCGCTCGGCCCACCAGTCAGCCCGAGCGACGGAGCGGGCCCTCTTGGCGGGCATCCGGCCGGTGTTGGTGCCGTCCCGCCTGCAGGATCCCCCCGAGAAGGTCGGGTTCTCCGACGATCACTGGTTGAAGGTCGAAGGCGGCCGCGCGGTGGCCGAGGCGACCGGCGAGGCCGTCTACCTCGCCATCGCGCTCCGCAACGTCGGCAACGGGCTCGCGGTGCTGGATCGGTGGGACTTCTATCCGGTCCGGGCGACCGGTGAGCTCTCGCACCGCTCGCCCGAGAAGTTCCGCCGTCTCACCCGCGATCTCTACGTTCCGGCTGGGGATCTCGGCTTCTGGCAGGGCGCGTTCCGCGATCCGAACGAACCCGGCTTCGCGTCGGCCTCAGCTGCCATCACGGCGCGGCAAGCGATGACCATCGACCTGCTCTACGGCGATCATGAGGGCGGGCAGCGCACGATCAGCCGCTTCGCCCTGCTTCCTCGCGAGGACGGTGGTTGGATCGCGTCGGTATCGCGGCACTGGAACCTCGACCGCGCCGACCCCCGATGAGCGAATGGACCGCTGGTCGAGTTGGCCGGCACGTGGAGGGCGACGAGGTCAACTCATCGACCGATCTCCGGCTCCTTCAACAGGAGCGCGTCCATCACGTAGGAGGTGTCGAGATCGGGGTCGAGGATCAGTTTCGACGAGTCGCCGTGCGCGATCAGGGTCCGACGATCCATGGGTAATCGTCCGAGCCCCGGCGGAGAATCCCGATGACTGGGACCTCACGCTCGTCGACGGACGACGCGCTTGTGGATCCGTCGGCGCTCTCGTTCGGCCCGGTTGCGCACCCAGCAACCGTCGACGTGATCGTTCACGAGGCCGACGTCTTGCATGAAGGCGTAGACCGTGGTCGGTCCCACGAAGGTCCACCCACGACGCTTCAGATCCTTGGCGAGGGCGATCGACGTCGGCGACGTGGGCGCCACGTCGGCCGGCGCGGGACCGAACTGGGCGTGAGGCCAGAAGTAGTTGGCCAGCGATCCGGCTTCGTCGATCAGCTCGACCGCACGGGCTCCGTTGTTGACCGTCGACCGGATCTTCCCCCGGTGACGGACGATGCCGGCGTCCGCAAGTAGCCGCTCGATGTCGGCCTCGGTGTAGCCGGCGACGACCGCGGGGGCGAAGCCGCCGAAGGCGGCCCGGAAGTTCTCGCGTTTGCGCAGGATCGTCAGCCAGGACAGACCCGACTGGAATCCCTCCAGGCACAGCTTCTCGAACAAGGGGTTGTCGTCGGTGACCCCGAAACCCCACTCGGTGTCGTGGTAGGCCCGGTAGTCCTCTGTCGACAGGCTCCACGAACAGCGCGATCGCCCGTCGTCGCGGTCGCTCACGGATGGATCATCGCGTACGGCTACTTCGGTGGAGCGCTCCATCACGCTGGCAAGCTGACGCGATGGACGCCCACCAGGACAAAACCGAACGGTTCCTCGCCCTCCACCAAGGGCCGGGTGCACTGTTGCTCCCGAACCCCTGGGATGCCGGGACCGCGAAGCTCCTCGCCTCACTCGGGTTCTCCGCGCTGGCCACCACGAGCAGCGGGTTCGCCGCCACCCTTGGCCGCAACGACGGCTCGGTCTCCCGCGACGAGGCCATCGGGCATGCGGCGTTGATCGTCGCCGCGACCGAGCTTCCCGTGTCCGCCGATCTCGAGAACGGCTACGCCGACGAGCCGGAGAGGGTCGCGGAGACCATCGAGCTCGCGCTGGCGGTCGGCCTGGCCGGCTGCTCGATCGAGGATTACACGCGGCGCCCGGACGATCCGATCTACGACCTCGGCCGGGCCACGGCCCGGGTGGCGGCCGCGGCCGAGGCCGCCCACGGCGGGCCGGCTCGCCTCGTGTTGACCGCCCGGGCCGAGAACTACCTCCACGGCCGTCCCGATCTCTCCGAGACGATCGCCCGCCTCCAGGCGTATCAGAGCGCGGGGGCGGATGTCCTCTACGCGCCGGGGCTCATGGAGGTCGACGACATCCGCGCGGTTGTCGCCGCGGTCGACCGACCCGTCAACGTGCTCGCTCTCCCTGGTGGCCCGACGGTCGCGGAGCTGGAGGAGATCGGGGTCCGCCGGGTCTCGGTGGGAGGAGCCTTCGCCTACGCCGCGCTCGGCGCCGTGGTCGAGGCTGGCCGCGAGTTGCTCGACTCGGGGACCTACGGGTTCTGGGAGCGAGCCGCGGCCGGCCGCCGCGGCGTCCGGTCCGTGTTCGACTGAGTTACGGACCGGGCGGGCCGATCGTGGCCGCCTCGGGCCCGAACCGCTCGACGTACATCTCGTGCACGTCTCCCCACCGCACTTTTGGGGACCACGGCGCGTCTTTGCCGTCGAGCTCATACTCGAGGACGTCGAGGCAGGCATGCCATCCGGCCGCGTCGCGCGCGGCTCGACCGAGCTCGCCGAAGGTGTTCACGAACGTGAGGACGCTCCCCGTCGTCCCGTCGGGCTGCACCTCGAAACGCAGCGTGTCGTCGCCCCACCGGAATTCGAGGAGCGACGGGGGGTCGAAGACGAGCATCTCGCCGTCGAGGGTCGGTCCCTCGTCGTCGCGGAACACGAAGCGCAGTTTGGCGCCGGCCTTCCGCTCCCCCTCGATGTCGGAGGGAAACCACGCGGCCAGGTGCTCGGGCTCGGTGAGCGCTCGCCACACCTTCTCGGGCGGGTGGGCCAGCTGGCGCGAGAAGCGGAGCTCGCACACACCGTTGCGCTGTTCAAGTCGTCCATCCATCGGATGACCTCCTTCGGTTACTCGTCGGAGTCACGCATGGCATCGAGGTGTCGCTCGAGTTGGTCGAGCCGCGCGCCCCAGAGCTCCCTGTACGGCTCGAGCCACTCGTCGATGGCCTGGAGAGGTTCCGGGCGCACCCGGTAGAGCCGCCGCTGCGCGTCGGTGCGAGCCTCCACGAGGCCAGCCTCCCGGAGTACGCGGAGATGCTTGGAGACGGCGGGCTGGCTCACCGCCAGCTCGGCCACCAACTCACCGACGGGGCGTTCCGCGACGCGCAGCAAATCGAGGATGCGCCGGCGGTTGGGTTCGGCGAGTACCTCGAAGGCGGCAACCACGCCACATAATATAACTACTCAGCTATATGCCTGTCCAGTGATGACGGGCCGGCAGGACTGTCAGGTGCTGGACGTGAGCCCGAGGACGTCGTCGATCTTCGCGGTCGCCGCCTCATCGTCGACGCCCCAGGACACGGCGAGCTCCGACGTCAGGATGTAGCGGGCCTTGGCGTACATCGTCTGCTCGGCCGCCGACAGCTGGGCCGTGCGCAGCCGGTGGGCGAGGTTCCGCACCACTTCGGCGCACTCGTAGACGTCACCCGACTTCAGCTTCTCCTGGTGGTTCTTGAACCGCCGCGACCAGTTGGACGGCACCCGGACGTCGCGGACCGCCAGCACGTCGAGGACCTCGTCGGCGTCCTCGCTGGAGATCGCAGGCCGCACTCCGAGATCGGCGGCGGTGGCCTCGGGCACCGACAGGATCATCCCGCCTGAGGTGCCCCATCCCTGCTGGGGCACTACGAGGACCAGGTACGAGCACGTTTCGCCGCCGAAGTCACGCTTCTCACGCCGAATGATCTCCGCCACGCCATGCGAGGGATACACGACCTTGGACCCGACCTCGAACACGGTGTCAGCGGTCATTCCGGTTGTCATCAGCTCGAGCTCTCCGTCTGTTGACGCGTCGCCTTGCGGGTGTCCAGGACGGAAACCTGCAACCTCGTCCCGGCGCGTGAGCGGAACGACCCGCTAAGGATACCGGTACCGCCGGCCGCCACCCACTCGACGACCTGAGGTGCTCGTACGGCGGTTGGTTACAGGCGATCCGGCTACTATCGAACTTTCTCGACCGGCTTCGGGGACAAACGGGGACTCGGCACGGTGGATCTGGATCTTTACCTGGCGTTGGCTGGGCTCGTCGTCGGGTTCACGGTGGGCCTGACGGGCATGGGCGGCGGCGCGCTCATGACCCCGATCCTCGTGCTGGTGTTCAAGGTCCAGCCGCTCGCGGCAGTCTCGAGCGACTTGGTGGCTGCGGTCGTGATGAAGCCGATCGGCGGCGGCGTCCACCTGCGCCGGGGCACCGTCAACATCAAGCTCGTCCGATGGCTGGTCTGCGGCTCGGTGCCTTCGGCCTTCGCCGGCGTGCTGCTGCTCAAGGCGATGGGCGAGGGCGCCGAACTCCAGGACCGCATCAAATCCGTTCTCGGTGTGGCGTTGCTGGTGGCGGCGTCGGCGATCGTGGCGAAGAGCTGGGTGCAACGCCACCGAGGGGGTGCGAACGGCACCGTCGCCGGTGTCGACGTGCGCCCGGCCCCCACCGTGTTGATCGGTGTCATCGGTGGCCTCGTGGTCGGGATGACCTCGGTCGGCTCCGGCTCGCTCATGATCGTGATGCTCCTGGTGCTGTACCCGACGTTGACCTCGTCGCAGCTCGTCGGGACCGACCTCGTGCAGGCGATTCCCCTCGTGGCGTCGGCCGCCGCGGGCCATCTCCTGTTCGGCGACTTCGATCTCAACGTGACGACATCACTTCTCCTCGGCAGCGTGCCAGGCGTCTATCTCGGCGCCCGGTTGTCGGCCCGGTCGCCCGAGCACATCATCCGGCCCGCGCTCGTGGCCGTGCTCGCCCTGTCGGGACTGAAGCTCGTGGGCGTGAGCGACATGACGCTCGGCATCGCGCTGGCGGTCGCGCTCGCCGGAGGCGTCGCGTACGCGGTGCGGGCGTGGCTGGGGGCGCCGAGTCGATCAGACGAGCGATCACGCGGGACCGCAGCCGCCGCCCCGGACGGCACCCTGTCCCGCTGAGCCCGGCAGTCCCCACTATTGCCGCGGCGTCCTCCGCCTGAGACCGTGGCCGAAGAAGCCGCCCCGGGGCCGAGCATGGGCGTGGTAGTGGTCGGGAATCTGGCGCATGTGGTCGTCGACGTAGTGCTCGAACTCGAAGTGACGGGCCACGACCCCGGCGAGGCGCTCGTGGAGTATGGCCTTGACGTCGTCGGGCGGTGCGGCGTCGTGCACCTTCCACACCACCATGGGCACTGCGCAGATCTCGCACTCGGCGATCCAACACAGATCGTCTTCGTGGAACCATTCTGTGAGCCGAGCCGCCTCGCACAGGTCACAGCCGGCCATCTCAGCCCCGATCCAGGGCGGCGCGGACCTCGGCGACGAACTCGCCAGCCACCTCCGGTCCCCCGCCGTCGAGGAGCCGTCGGAGGAGGGCCGACGCCATGACTACGCCGTCCGCCTCCTCACACACCTCGACCGCCTGTTGTGGCGTCGAGATCCCAACGCCGACGATCACCGGCTTGTCCGTGACCGCTTTGAGCCGCTTGGCCATGACGCGGGCGTGATCGGACAGGGCGGTGCGCTCCCCGGTGACGCCCAGCAGGCTCACGGCGTAGACGAACCCGCGGCTGCGCTCGCAGATCCGCGCCAGGCGCTCGTCGTCCGCGGTCGGCGCCGCCAATAGCACGGTCTCGACGCCGGCCGCGTCGGCCGCGGTCGCCCAGGGACCGACCTCCTCGAGGGGGACATCGGGGACGATGGCCCCGTCCACGCCGGTGTCGGCCAGCGATTGCGCGAAGCGTTCGAGCCCTGCCCGGAACACGATGTTGTAGTACGTCATGGCCACCAGGGGGACGCCGGCATCGACGCCACGCAACTCTTCGAGGATCGAGACCGGCGTGGCGCCCGCTGCCAAGGCGCGCTCGGATGCGGCCTGAATGGTGGGACCGTCCATGACCGGATCGGAGAACGGGATGCCGATCTCGATGGCGTCGGCCCCAGCGTCGGCCATGGCCCGCACCATGTTGAGCCATTCGGATGTGAAGCCGCCGGTCATGTACGGCACGAGCAGCTTGACGCCTGCGGTACGCCGCTGGCGCAACGTGGATTCGAGCTTCATGGACCTAGGAGTGCGGCGACCTCGGCGACGTCCTTGTCGCCCCGGCCCGAGAGGTTGATGAGCACGATGCGGCCCGACAGTTCACGGGCGGCCCGCACGACCCACGCCAGCGCGTGCGCCGGTTCGAGGGCGGGGATGATGCCCTCGGTTCGCGACAGCAACTGGAAGGCGTCGAGCACCTCGGCGTCGGTCACCGACTCGTAGCGGGCCCGACCGGTGGCCGACAGGTGCGCGTGCTCCGGGCCGACCCCCGGGTAGTCGAGGCCCGCCGACACCGAATGCGCCTCCTGCACCTGACCGAACTCGTCCTGGAGCAGGTACGACTTCGAACCGTGCACGACTCCGGGCACGCCATGGCCGAGGGCGGCGCCGCCGGCCGGCTCGACGCCTACCAGCGCGACCCCAGGCAGCTCCGCGAACCCGCTGAAGATGCCGGCCGCGTTGGAGCCGCCGCCCACGCACGCAACCACGACGTCGGGGTCCCGGCCGAGCCGCTCGCGGCACTGGGTCCTCGCCTCATCGCCGAGCACCCGCTGGAACTCGCGCACCATCCACGGATACGGGTGCGGACCCATCACCGAACCGAGGCAGTAGTGGGTGGTCTCGACGGTGGCCACCCAGTCCCGCATCGCCTCGTTGATGGCGTCCTTCAAAGTGCGGCTCCCGGCGGCGGCCGGTCGGACCTCGGCACCTAGTAGGCGCATGCGGAACACGTTGAGGACCTGCCGGCGCATGTCGACCTCGCCCATGTACACGACACACTCCATGCCGAGAAGCGCGGCGGCCGTTGCGGTGGCGACGCCGTGTTGGCCCGCGCCCGTCTCCGCGACGAGCCTGGCCTTGCCCATCCGGCGCGCCAGCAACGCCTGACCGAGGACGTTGTTGATCTTGTGCGAGCCCGTGTGGTTCAAGTCCTCGCGCTTGAGCAGCAGCCGCAGACCGAGCTGCGCGCCGAGACGGGAGCACTCGGTGAGCGCGGACGGCCGGCCGGCGTAATCGCGCAACAGCCCGTCGAGCTCCGACCGGAAGTCGGCGTCGGCCCAGGCGGCCTTGAACGCCGCCTCGAGCTCGGCACACGCGGGCATGAGCGTCTCCGGAACGAACCGGCCGCCGAACTCTCCGAACCGGCCATCCGCCGATGGGTCACCCATCACGCGGGACACCGCTAGTGGTGCCTCACTAGAACGGCTCCTGGAGCCAGTCGTACGGTGCAGTGTCCTCGTCGCCGTGATAGCGGGGCGGCGCCGCGGCCCGAGCGGCCGCGATGAACGCTCGCAGCTTGCGGGCGTCTTTGTGGCCGGGCTCGCTCTCCACGCCGGTGGAGACGTCGACGCCCCACGCCCGAGTCTTCTCGATGGCGTCGCCGACGTTCTCCGCGGTGAGCCCACCGGCCACGATCACTCGTCGGTTGCTGGGCGCGCCTTCCGCCAGCGACCAGTCGAACACGTCGCCCGAGCCCGGCGCGGGCGAGTCGATCAGGATCGCGTCGGCGCCGTACTTGTCGGTGTGATCGAGCGCGGGGTCGCCGGCGACGAAGCCCTGGATCACGAACGCGACCCGTTCCCGGACCCAACGGCACTGCTCGGGGGTCTCGTGGCCGTGCAGTTGCGCGGCCCGCAAGCCCGTGGTGTTCACGACGTCGACGACGCGCTGGGGGGCTTCGTCACGAAACACGCCGACGGTGAGGATCTCCGGTGGGAGACGGCGGGCGATGTCGCGGGCGTGGGCAGCCGCGATCTGCCGGGGAGACGGCGCGAAGACGAACCCGACGGCGTCGGCCCCCATCGCCACCGCGAGCAAGGCGTCCTCCTCGCTCGTGATCCCGCAGATCTTGACGAACATCGGGGTGGAGGCTACTGGTCAGGGTCGCGCGACCCGCAGACCCATTACCGCGGCCGCGGCATCGGGCGACCGCACGAGGCGCTCGCCCACCAACACCGCGTGGTAACCAGCGTCGGCCAGTCGGCGGGCATCGTCCGCACCGGTGACCCCTGACTCTGCGATCCGGAGCACGCCGTCGGGGATGAGCGGCGCCATGCGGACGGCGCGCCCCGGATCGACCTGGAACGTGACGAGGTCACGTTGGTTGACACCGACCAAGGTCGCCCCGACTCCGAGCGCCAGCTCCAGCTCGCGTTCGTCGTGGACCTCGACCACGACGTCGAGACCAACCGCACCGGCGAGCACGTGGAGGACAGCCAACTCGGCCTCGTTGAGGGCGGCGACGATCAACAGCAACGCGTCCGCGCCCATGAGGCGGGCGTCGGCGACGTCGAGCATGGACACGGTGAAGTCCTTGCGGAGCACGGGGAGGTCGGCAGCGTCGCGCGCCGCGCCGAGGTCGTCGGCCGACCCGCCGAAGAAGTCGGTGTCAGTGAGAACCGACAAGCACGCCGCGCCGCCGGCCGCGTACTCCTTGGCGAGAGCGGCAGAATCGAGGTCCGGCGCCAGGTCGCCCTTCGACGGCGACTTCCGCTTGATCTCGGCGATGACCGCGAGCTCGTGGGCTGCGGCCGCGTCGATCGCGGCGCGGAACCCCCGCGTCGCCGGTGCCGCCCGCGCTGCGGAAACGAGGGGCTCCAAGGCGCGCATGTCGACCGCGGCCGCGGCGCGGTGGGCCGCGACGATGCGATCGAGATACGTGGTCAACGGATCGACCGCGACCGGGTCATCTCGAGAAGGGGCAGCGCGACCATGAGGAGGGCGGCCAATGCGAACGAGCCGACAGCGGCGCCGAGAAGGACGGGCGACATCATCAGCATCCCGAAGATGCCGATGGCGATGGATCCGAAGAACAGCGCGACGGGCGTCACGACGATGACACCGTGGCGCGTCGAAGGGAGCCGGAGTGGTCGATCGTCGAGCAGATCGGCGAGGTCGGCTTCGGCGGTCTCCTCGGCGTCCACCGGCGAGTCAGGGCCGTCGTCGCCGATACGCGCGGCGCCGATGCGAAGGTCGTACGCCCGCCGCTGGCGGTCGTCGCCCAGCACTGACCAGGCCTGGTTGAGCTCGCGCATGCGCTCGGCGCTTCCGCCGGCCATGTCGGGATGGAACCGGCGGGCAAGGGAGAGGTACGCGGCCCGGATCTCCGTGAAGCTCGCGCCGGGAAGGACACCGAGCACCTGGTAGTGGGTCAGCGCCGGACCGCCTCACGCTCGACTCTGCCCAACACCCACCGATCCGTGCCCGATCTCATCGCACCCCCTTCACGCATGTCAGCGTAACCACCGGGATCGCCCGCACCAGGAGGTTGCCTTGGTGCCGAGGACAGACCGAAACGCCAAGGCGCACTGAGCACTGGGCTCGGGCCATGGTTGTCGCGCTGTGGCGGACGTGCCGCGCTCACCCGCGCATGGTGCCGTTCAGCGCGACAACCACGGGTCGGCGCGACAACCTCGCCGCTCGATCATCGTCATCACAGGGTCTTTGCCTGTACGCCTCGAGCGCGATCGTCCACGGGACCATCAAACGCCGCGGCCCGCTGACCGACCGGCATCACGGAATCCTCACACCGGGCTCCCTCGCTGCTCATACAGGGAGTGGGACGATGGGGGTTCACTATGGGCGGGGAGCCGACGACCATCGTCCTCGTCGAGGACGACCCCAACATCGCCGATCTGGTCGACATGTATCTGCGGCAGGCAGGCTTTCGGGTGTATCAGGCGGCATCCGGTGAGGTCGGTCTCGACACCGTGAAGACCCGTGATCCCAAGGTCGTGATCCTCGACATCGGGCTGCCGGGCGCGGTCGACGGGCTCGAGGTCTGCCGGCGGCTGCGGGCGAGCACCGACGTCCCGATCATCATGTTGACGGCGCGCGACGGTGAGATCGACCGCGTCCTGGGACTGGAGCTGGGTGCCGACGACTACGTGACGAAGCCGTTCTCGCCCCGGGAGCTCGTGGCCCGCGTGCGCGCGATCCTGCGAAGAGCCGAAGGCCCCTCGAATCGAGACGCGCCAACCGTGCGCACCGTCGGAGGCGTCGAGGTCGACACCGGCCGCCGCGAGGCGAGGGTCGGCGGCGCCGTCGTCCCGCTCGCCACGCGCGAGTTTGCGCTCCTCCAGTACCTGGCGGAGAACGTCGGCCTTGCGCTGACGCGCCGCCAGCTGCTCGACGGCGTGTGGGGTCACGATTGGTACGGCGACGAGCGCACGGTCGACGTCCATGTCCGCCAGCTGCGCAAGAAGCTGGGCGACGCCCTGCCCCTCGACACCGTCTGGGGCATCGGGTACCGCCTTGGCTGAATTTCGCCTTCGCTCGTTCGCTGCGCTCACTCCGTTCAGGCGAGCCAATTGGCGCCGGCCTACGGCCGGCCCGACCGCTTGTCGCCCACCTGCGTGCGGCTCATGACGCGAAGACTCACCGTCGCGATCGCGGGGGTCGTGGTCGCCACGTTGCTCGTCGCCGGTCTCGGCACGCTCGTGTTCGCCCGCTTCGGCGCGCGGGAGCGCACCCGGCACCAGCTCGAGGACCAAGCCGCGGAGCTGACGGTGGCAGTCGAGTCGATCGACACGCCGAAGCGCGTCGGGGTGCTCACGGCGCTGCGCCGCGCGCTCAGGCTCGAGGGGGCAGCCATCGTCGTCGTCGGTCCGCGCGGCAACGTGATCGGCACGCTCCCGCCCGGCGTCACCAAGGCCAACCTGGACCTGGAACGGCTTCGCATCGGCGAGGTCGTCTCCGGCAACCACGGCTCGCTCGTGTGGGCCGCGGCCCCTGCTCCCGTCACCTCGGCCACCCGCGTGCCTCGCGGCTCGGTGGCGGCCGTCATCCTCACCCGCGAGGCCGATCCGCTCCTGCGCCCCGCCCTCGGCTGGTTCCTGCTCTCGTCGGGCCTCACGGTGGCGATCGGCGTGCTCGTGGCGGCGCGGTTGGGGCGGCAACTCACGCGACCGATACGCCAGGCCGAGGGCGCGGCGCGCCGCATCACGGCCGGCGACCTCGCCGCCCGCGTCCCCGTCGACCCCGATGCGCGCGACGAGCTCGCCGCGCTGACCCGATCGATCAACACCATGGCCGAGGAACTCGAACGGTCCCGCGGCCTCGAGCGCCAGTTCCTGCTGTCTGTGTCCCACGATCTGCGGACGCCGCTGACGTCCATCCGCGGCTACGCCGAGGCGATCGCCGACGGCACGGCTCCTGATCAGGGTCATGCCGCCGCCGTCATCCTCGGCGAGGCCCGCCGGCTCGAACGGCTGGTCCGCGACCTGCTCGACCTGGCCAAGCTGGAAGCCCGACGCTTCTCGCTGCACCCCGAAGTCGTCGACCTGACCGATGTGGCCGCCGGTACGGCCGACGGGTTCGCGCCCGAAGCCGCCGAGGCCGCGGTCACCGTCACCATCGAAGCGCCGTCCACACCGGTGGCCGTTTCGGCCGACCCGGATCGGCTCGCGCAGGTGGCCGCCAACCTGCTCGAGAACGCCCTGAAGTACGCCGCCTCGGCGGTCCGCCTCGCGGTCTCGAGCGACGGGGGCTGGGCGCAGCTGGCGGTGATCGACGACGGACCCGGGATCGCGGCCGACGACCTACCCCACGTGTTCGAGCGGCTCTATGTGGCTCAGCGTGAGCCCCGACGCCAGGAGACGGGATCCGGGCTCGGGCTCGCGATCGTGCGGGAGCTCGTGATGGCCATGGGAGGCACCGGGGCCGCGTCCGCTTCACCCGCCGGTGGCGCGGTATTGACGGTGAGGCTGCCGCTCAACCCGTCGTCGGGGTCGTGGACGACGACGTCGACGACGACGATCCCGACGTCGACGACGTGACGGCAGTGGTCGTCGTGCTCGCCAGGTCGAAGCAGTCCGGCACGGCGAGGTCGAAGGTCGGCGCGGGTTCGGTCTCGAACGCGGTGAGCACCGCCGTGATGTGGTTCGGCCCCGCGATCGCGCACTCCCACCCGAACGTGGCCTGACCGGACGCGACTCAGAGGGCGACGGGAAGCGCCGCGACGGTGGCGTCGGCCCCGAGCACCGTGACGCGGGCCGGAGGGTCGACCGACCGGGCGACGCGTCCGAGGGCGATGTCGCCCGCCGCGCTGGTGATCTGCCCTACGCGCTTGCCGTCGACAGAGATCTCGGCGCCGGCCTCGAGAACCCGCCCCGGCGCCCGGATGGCGCGCAGCAGGCGCGGCACGTTGCCGCCGCGGCTGTCGATCCGCGCGACGAGCTCCTGGCCCGTGTAACAGCCCTTGGTGAAGCTGACGGCGGCGTCGAGCAACGCCGCGCCCACCTCGCCGGGGATGGTGTCGGGGCCGATGTCGACACCCGACACGGGCACGCCAGCGGCGATACGGCGACGATCGGCTTCGATCGCGTCGAGCCACTCGGCTCCGATCATGCTCGCCTCCCGCTCCGGGTCCGAGGTGAGGATCTCCTGCGGGTACGGCGGCGTCGGCCACACCGAGATCACCTGCGCCTGCGGCAGGCGAGGGCCACCGAAGATGCGCACCGCGCGCCATTCGGGCCGCGGCTCGATCAGGACGTCGACCCGCAGCATGAACCGGCGGAGCCTCGTCTCGACCGCCTCGCCGGCGGCGGTATCGGTGTCGAGCAGGAACGAGCCGTCGGACGATCGCGAGAACCGCAGCAGCGCGGTGACCTTGCCGGTCGGCTCGAGCAGGAAGGCAAGCCCGGGTGCCTTGGTGACGTCTTGGCTGAGCTGGCCCTGGAGGAAGGTCTCCGCGTCCTTGCCCGACACCCGCAGCACCGCCCGGTCGACGACGACAGCCTCCACTCCCCCCACCCTACGAGCCGATCGCCGCCCGGCGTTTCGCGGACATGCGGCGGGCCGCGGGCACGGCCGCGAGAAGCGCGGCCGCCTTGTTGTGGCACTCGAGATCCTCGTACTCGGCGACCGCGTCCGCCACGATCCCCGCGCCCGCCTGCACCGACGCTCGGCCGTCAGGACCGACGACCATGGTGCGAATCGCGATGGCCGTGTCGAGGTTCCCCGAGAAATCGATGTACCCGACGACGCCAGCGTAGGGACCGCGCTTCGTGGGTTCGAGGTCGTCGATCAGCTCCATGGCCCGCACCTTCGGTGCCCCCGACACGGTGCCCGCCGGGAGCGTCGCCCTCAGCACGTCGATCGGTCCCCGTCCGTCACGGAGCTCGCCCGACACCTGCGACGTCAGGTGCATCACATGGCTGTAGCGCTCGAGCGTCATGAGCTCGTCGACCCGCTCGGTGCCGAAGCGCACGACCCGGCCCACGTCGTTGCGGGCCAGATCGAGCAACATGATGTGCTCTGCGATCTCCTTCGGGTGCTCGGCGAGCTCGCCGGCGAGGCGGCGGTCGTCCTCGTCGGTGCGCCCCCGGCGCCGGGTGCCGGCGATGGGACGGGAGATGACCCGCCCATCGAGCAGCTGCACCATCGGTTCAGGCGAGGAGCCGACCAGCGTCACCTCGGGATGACGGAGGAAGTACATGTACGGGCTGGGGTTCACCTGCCGGAGCACCCGGTACACGTCGAACGCTTCCGCGCCGAGGTCCAGGTCGAAGCGCTGCGAGAGCACCACCTGGAAGATGTCGCCCGCGAAGATGTGCTCTCGCGCCGCTTCCACCGCGGCGCAGTAGGCGGCGCGGCCGAGGGTCGAGCGCACCTCGGGAAGAGGGTCGTCGGGGGCGGGGGGCTCGACCAACGGCTCGTCGAGGGCGCGGGCGCCGTCGAGCGCCAGCTGCTCGAGCCGGGCGACGGCCCCCTCGTACAGGTCGTCGAGCACTGTAGGCGTGGCTTCGGTCGGTATGAGCGCGTTGTCGATCAACGAGACCCGTTGGCGCCAGTGGTCGTACACCGCGAGCTGGCCGATGACCGACACGATGGCGTCGGGATGGCCGTGATCGTCGGGAGGCACCGCGGGCAGATGCTCGACCTCGCGCACCACGTCGTAGCCGAGGTAGCCGACGAGGCCCCCGTGCAGCGGCGGCAACTCGGTCAAGGAGGGTGATCGGTAGACGCCGAGCAACGCCTCGATGGCGGCCAGGATCCCCCGGTCGCGGGGCATGGCGTCGGGCACCGTGCCGTCGACCTCGAGCCGCCCCCCGCCCCGAGAGACGAGCGTCGCCGAGGGGTTGCGCCCGACGAACGACCAACGGCTCCACCGCTCGAGCTCCACGGACTCGAGGAGGAAGCCCGCGCCGTCGCCGACGACGCGCAGGAACGCCGACACGGGCGTGGTGAGATCGGCGACCAACTCCTGCCACACGGGAACGACCGTGTGGCCGCGAGCGAGCGCGTGGAAGTCGTCCCTACTTGGGCGCAGCACCGAACGCCCTGAAGAAGCACGAGCGCTCTCCGGTGTGGCAGGCGCCGCGACCCTCCTGCTCCACGACGAAGAGGAGCACATCGCCATCGCAGTCGTAGTACGCCTCGCGGACGTACTGGCGATCGCCCGAGGTCTCTCCCTTGCACCAGTAGTCCTGGCGGGAACGGCTCCAGAACCACGTGCGCCCGGTCTCGAAGGTCTTGCGCAGGGACTCGGCGTTCATCCAGGCCATCATCAGCACGCGGCCGGTGCCCGCCTCCTGCACGATGGCGGGCACGAGGCCGTCGCTGTCGAACGAGACGTTCGCCAGGTCGCTGTCATTCACGTCGATGGGCGTCGCGACGGGCATGAAACGCAATCGTACGGGGACGGGGCACCGTGCCACGACCGCATTCCCCCCGGTCCGTAAGCTGCGAGCGTGCGCGGGGCTGCCGTCCGCCATGGGCTCCTGGTGGCGGCGGCCGTGGGGATCGCCGGACTGCTGCTCCTCCCGGCCACCGCCGCCCCCGCCGTCAGCGCGCTGTTCCTCGTCCTCAACCTCACCGCCCTCGCGGCGTTGTGGCGGCTGGAGCGGCGCGCCCCGATGCTGCGCCGAGAGCCCGTCTTCGGCTTGGCGGCCGTGCTCCTGCTGCTCGCGGTCGTGGTTCCCGAGCGCCGCTCCCGGGACCTCTGGCAGTACGCGACGTACGGCCGGATGGTGACCGTTCATCACGTCAGCCCCTACACCCACGCGCCCGACGACTTCCCCGACGATCCGTTCTCAGCCCGGCTCGATCCGGTGTGGCGCGACCGGGTGTGCGTGTACGGCCCTGTGTTCGTCGTCGTGTCGGCTGGCGTCGTGACGGTGACGGGCACCTCGCCGCTGGCGACCCGCCTTGCGTTCCAGGGTCTCGCGGCGTTGGCGGTGGGAGCGGCGTTGCTCATCATCGATCGCCGCACGCGCGACCCGGCGGCCGTTGCCATGGTCGCCCTGCACCCGGCGGTGATCGTCTACGCCGTGGCGGGCGGCCACAACGATGCATTGGTGGGGTTGGCCGTGCTGAGCGCGTGCGGCTTGGCCGTCGGCCGGCGGCCGGTCCTCGCGGGTCTGGCCCTGGCCGGGGCCGCGCTCGTGAAGCTCGTCGCCGGCATCGCCGTCGTGCCGCTGGCGTGGTGGGTGTGGCGCCGGCACGGTCGGCGCCAGGGGCTGATGGTCGCAGCATCGACCCTCGCCGTGAGCATCGCGGGTGAGCTGGCCGCCGGACGAGCTGCGCTCGACTCGCTCACACGGCTGCGCGGCCAGGTGAGCTGGTCGTCCATGTGGCGTTGGTGGTTGTACACACACGTCGAGTACGGCGACCGGGTCGACGAGGCCCTGCGCCTCGCCCGCCCGATGCTCGCGATCACGCTCGCGTTCGTGGCGGTCGTAGTCGTCCGGCGCAGCGGCGAGAACGACGTGGCCGTGCCCGTGGCCGCCGCCTTGGCCGCCTACGTGGTCGCGGCCCCGTACACGATCGTCTGGTATCTGGCGTGGTTGCTTCCCGCGCTGGGCCTGCGGTGGCGGTCGGCAACGACCGGTGTGGTGCTGGCGTGGTCGGCGGTGCTGCTCGTGGCGGCCGAGTGGTCGTATCCGTCCGGGCGAGGACCGGGCTGGCTCTACCTCGCGAACCTCGCGGCCGCGGTCGGGCTCGTGATCACAGGTAGAGGCCGGTACTCCCCTCGGCCTCGAGACGCGGCGCCGCCACCGCGTGCACGTCCCGCTCGCGCAGGATGATGTACTCGTCGCCCCGGACCTCGACCTCGTAGCGGTCCTCCGGGTTGAAAAGCGCCTGATCGCCGGGCTCCATCGTCCGTACGTGCGGACCGACGGCGACGACTTCGGCCCACGCCAGCCGCTTGCTCATCTGCGCGGTCGCGGGGATGACGATGCCGCCGCTGCTGCGCCGCTCGCCTTCGGCCGTACCCATCCTCACCAGCACCCGGTCGCTGAGCATCTTGATCGGCAGCTTCTCGCCGTCCGGAGTGCCCCGACTCATCGCCCCCGACGGTAGCCCCTTGTCGACCGCCGACAACACCACAGGGGCGGGGGGTCCGGGGGGCGGAGGCTCCTGCCGGCACCCCCCGGCCGCCAGCCTCGAGCGCCGGCCGAGGGCCGGCGCCTTCAAGCTCGCTCGAACGGAGTGAGCGAGGCAAACGAGTGAGCGCGGATTCTCAAGCGCGGCGGATGGCGATCCCACGGCTGGCCAGATGTTCCTTGGCCTCGCGCACCGTGTGCTGCCCGAAGTGGAAGATCGACGCGGCCAGCACCGCGTCGGCGCCGCCGTCGAGGATCCCCTCGGCGAGGTGGTCGA